>Ga0131853_10002974_pt1 | contig 30430 bp, 14 predicted proteins | sample TergutLab28metaG_FD_92764 | JGI IMG/M metagenome (GOLD analysis project Ga0131853, IMG submission 92764) | Labiotermes labralis P1 segment gut microbial communities from Petit-Saut dam, French Guiana - Lab288 P1 (version 2) (version 2) | ecosystem: Host-associated > Arthropoda: Insects >... | reverse complement strand
TCCAGGGGCCCGTTTCGGTGGGGGTATGGACCCAAAAAAAAAACAAAAAAAAAAAAAACCGGCAAAAAGGGCGGTAAAAAAAAAAAAAAAAAAAAAGGATCTGTATGTGTTTTTTCCTGCCACTCCCTTCCACACACAGCAGCAACACAAAGTCCATTGCTGCTGTAGCCTGAATGAACCCAGTCCTCTTTACAAGGGCACCAAGCCCTTTGATACCCAGTTTCAAGAGCATGATACTCTGGTTATTTTTACAATAGAAAGGAAACTTCAAACGGGGCTCGTTTGCTAATGTTTTCATATAGACTCGCAGTTACAAACTGATTTGTAAAACATTACGTAAGACTATTAATAATATAAGGTAAGAAGAAATGCGAGGTATGTGGCTGATTTATGATTCTGTTACATTTTCTAGAACAAATTCGTGACGAATGCGGTACCGTCTGATATTCAGCCTTGTATAAATTTACTTATGAATTTCCTTCCATCTTTTTTTTTAATGATTGTCTTTTTTCTGGCATTCTTAACTTTAATGAAATCTGTCAATTCAAACTTTGATATGAATTAAAGAAGACATTATTTACTTTATCGTTTGTATTAGTTGGATTTTAAGTGATTGATGCGGGTGACCGCTTTATTCTTGTCAATAAGACATAACAATTCCTTGCAGCAGAAACTGATAGTCGCTGAAGTAATTAAGAACCCCCCGCCTCTCACGGAACATGAAGGTTAATTGCTGTAATCACAGCAGCCAGGCACTGGACCCTGTCCTCAGCTAGACTAGGCCAATTTCCTCCCTCGTATTCCATATCCGTAATACATAACATCATAATTCTATCTCCTTCTTCTTAATTGCTTTCCTCCTGATATTTCCTTACCAAAATTGTGCATTTGCAGGCTTGGTTCGTATAGTTTTATGTTCTGAAATATATAAATGGATGGAGTCGAGAAGAGGATTCTCATGGATTTACTTATTCTTTCATGGATAGTACCTTGTAGCAGATGGTAACCATCTACAACCAAATCTCATTTACTTGAATCAGCAACAATAAATAATATTAGTCATTTTATGCAACGTGTGAATAATTATTGCTTTTGCTCTGTATGTTTATGTCGTCCTTTCTGAATTCTCCACATTATTTCGGAGGCCGTTTTTGCTGCTGTGACAAGAAAGAGGTGTAGGGCAAAGTAAAGCAGTAACTTTATATACTCGGGCAGGCCCTTAGGACTGCAGGAGGTTGAGACACCCAGAATTTCTAGACAGTCGACACATGAAGGTGGCAAGGTTTCAGCCCTACGCCCTGGTCGCTTTTACCCCCCCCCCCCTCAGGAGATACCCCTGGTGCTCATTTGTAGCAGTTTAATATCCGGTATGAACTGCCATAATTTCACTCGGCATACTTTCACTTTCAACAGAAGCTGTATAAGAGAACCATAGTTCTGGGTGCCTGAAGAGGCAATAAAAATTACGTCATCAATATGCGTACTATACTGACGTGTCGAACTGAACGAGTCATCTGCCGATAGTTTATGTAATTTATGGTAATGAAATCTATCAGTGGTTTAATGATTGCTTCAAATGTTACGCCGTTAATTGACCACATTTCGACAGTTGGGGTTTATTTGTATTTTTGGAAACCAAACCCGAAATACGTGTATATGTCTTTTGTGAATCCGAATTTCCTCAAATAATGAGTACTTTTTTCTTTTCAATCGTTTCCGATAATTACTGTGCATCCACAGAAGTGTAATACAGCGAATAATGTTTATAATGAAAATTAATTATTTACAGTCCCAGTGTCATGAATTGTGCTGTTTAAGGCCGACAGTTGAACTTAGAAGAAATGTGAGACAAATACCAACGTGATAACTCTTTGAGGTTCTGACGACTTTGTTTATGAAGGTACTCTTCTGGGTTGTGACTCCGTGTAGTTGGTAGATAATGTCCGAAGTTTCTGCAAAATAGGTAACCATGTTTTAAGGATATATTACGAAGCTAGATTCCTCAGAAACGTCAGTATGTACCTTATCGGACTAGACGGCGTCACAACACAAACGTATTCAACGAAGCTGCTTCAGCTGTAAAAGTTACAGGTCATATGTGCAAATTAGACATGAAGGTGATCGGTAGTGGTGAGTAGCTAAGTATCTGGACGGCAACTGGGTGGTATTTTGAAGGTACCTGCCGGGTATTTGCTTGCAGTTACAAAGGAAGGCCTTTTTAAGCCCTCAGGCAGTCTTTCCGGTGTTCTGACCATCAAAACTCTGCGTCAGGTCCTTAAAAATTCGCATATAGTACCCTTTTATTATTTACTTACTTACCTACCTACTCCATGGAGCAGAGTTCTTCCTGAAAAGCTAACCGGTTCTGAGATAGTTAAGAAATTTCCCACATTTTATGGAACCCGAAGGTTCATTGTCGTGTTTGTAAGAGCCCGCCAACTGTCCCTATCCTCAGCCACATCGATCCAGTCCATACCTTCACATCCCACTTCCTGAAGATCCATATTAATATTATCCTCTCATCTATTCAAGGGTCTTCCAAACGTGGTCTCTTTCCCTCAGATTTCCCCGACAAAACCCTGTATACACCTCTCCTCTCCCCCATATGTGCTAAATGTCACGCCCATCTCATGCTTCTCGATTTGATCACCCGAACAATATTGGGTTAGGAATACAGATCGTTAAGTTCCTCATAATGTAGTTTTCTCCACTCCCATGTTACTTCGCCACTCTTAGGCCCATATATTCTCCTCAGCACCATATTCTCAAATACCTTTAGCCTACGATCCTCCCTGAATATGAGCTACCAAGTTGCACACCCATACAAAGCAACAGTCAAAATTATAATTCTGTATATCTTAATCTTTTTAATTTTGGATAGGAAACTGGAAGACAAAAGATTCTACACCGCAAGAGAAGAAGCATTCCGTGACTTCAGTCTGCTCTTAATAATCTTCCTGAATAGAATTTTGGTGTGTTAAGTTTGCCCCAGATATCTGAGCTCTTCCACCCTTTTAAAGTATATATTATTAATCTTTACATTGTGGCTTCGTCCTGCATTCTGCTCTCAAGACATGGCCATATACCTTGTTTTATCAGCATTCATTTCTAGACCAATCTCCTTACTAGCAACTACCAGAGCTTCTGTGTCTTTCTCTACAGTATGAACACTTCCGCCCAATATATTAACATCATCAGTATGAACCAGAAGCTGATGTTTACCATTTAATTTCAAGCCATCCTGGTTTACCTGAATCCTCCTAATGGCGCATTCCCAAGCACATTTGTAAAGAAATGCCGATAAAGCATCTCCTTGTTTCAAACCATTACTAATGGGAAATATGTCAAACAAATGCTTGCCTACCTGGACATTACGCTGTTCAATATGTACAAATGGATGTGGTCAATACCCTCTGTGTACTGACGAATGAATGGAGCTTTATCTCCATTCCTGCTACACAGAAATACTGCAGTTTGGAGTGCAAACAAAGTCTTTTCTTAAGAATTTATGTTGTAAAGAATGTGTTTCCAGCAAAGAGATCCACATCCTTTTAAATGAAACTGTTTAAATTAATTTTGAAATCTGAAGACCGACGGACACAAGATCCTGATGGTAGCGGTTATTGCAGGAAAGTAATCCGCTCTTGATTTCCTCTCGACAACTCGGTATGAAGACGTTGGCATTCCAACTGCTATACAAAGCAGGAAGTAAATTTGAACTAGTAAACGATATAGCCCCTAAACCTTATTGCTCACTGCGCACGGGCCCTACTAATTTGTGATCGTTAACTGCTAAAGGGTTGTTCACCCTTCGCAGCTTCAATTTATTATGCAATTTTGAGATTAGGGAGGAATTGCTGTTCCAGTGCCCCAGGCTTATCCTGGCAGGGAAATAACAGTAATGGCATTGCGTACATTCACGAAGCTTCGGGTAACACATACCGTCATTGCACCGCTGGTTGTACGATTTATGACTCGAAACTTGTGCACCACTACTGAGAAATATGCACACAATAATTCGTGCTTAGCTTTCAAGCAGTAAGTCCAGTATTTGAAAAGTAGAGTCATATTCATATATTTACATACATGGTTTATTATCTTTACCGATTAGAGTAAATTTCCTGTTTATAATTAAACGCAGCTTCATAAAGGTGTATGGAACCGTGGAGGCATATCTCCACCCACTCTCACCTGGACACTAAATGGAGGTGGCCAGTCCACTTCATGGTCCGTAATAACCTTTCGGCAACTATATTCTGTGAGGACATTTTACAGAAGAGAAAAATCTCTTTCGATTTCGCACAAAATTATAGCCCGATTTCTTGCTCATCCAGTTCCCAAATTTTGAAAACAGCACAAGTTACAAAAATATTGTAATTATAATTCAGGCTGTTACCGAAATTTTAAAGTGTATTTGCTTACTTCGTTTACGGCTTACGTAACGATATTGTTAGTATGTCAGGTTGGATGACGTCTAATTACTGTGTGTCCCTTGTTACTTGGACAAAAAAGCTCCCACTCACTGTAAGTAGCTCGTATTTACCGGGGTGCTGATAAGTTCTTAGCCCAACCAGGAAGGAAACAAGCTCGGAAGCATGTCAAGGACGCGCGCGATTTCAACAACACGGAGACGCGGGCTCCCCCCCCCTCCCTGAAAGGCAAGGCGCCGAAGGAACCTCACGCCACTCTGACAGAAACATTAGCTTGTCGCTTTCCTGGTCGGGCTAAGGACTTATCAGCACGCCTGTATTTGTATATTATTTTGCGTCAGTGTTAAAACTAAATTTATCGGTTATTAACACAGTGTTTACTGTAGCCTCTTCTTACTATGACACACTATTAATTTATAATCAATACATTTTATAATTCAACAAAAAACACTAGTAATCTTGCGATAATGTAAGTACTTATTTATTCGCTCTTCTTTGATAACTCTGGAAACATTTGTGTGATTCGTAAATTTCCAAATTCGGAACTGTTGGGTGTATCGTAACTTGCCCTTGAACATAGCACGTACATTTGTCTCGTCCTGCTCGAAAACTTAGGGTCGTCGCGTGACGAAACTGCGGTAGACTCGCCCAGCGATAGTTTGACTCCTACGAAAATTTCGACATTATTTAGAACATTGCTTGGCTGATCTCACTTGGATGTTTCTTCTTCCCAAACATTCAGCCAATCAACTGTCCAGCACATCTAAATCTATTTGGTCAGACATACTAGCGTGCCTTTCTAGTTGCTTCAACGCACACTGACCTGGCCTTCAGTGACGTTTATAAGTTTTGAACCCATATGGCAACTCGCGCATGATGAGTTATCACCAATTACAGCTATCAAGCAGCGGAAACTTTTCCTTGCTGTAGCAAGGAAACCAGGTTACCCAAACGAGATTTATAAACGGAAAATTTCTCATTTTAGCCCTTTCGTAAATAGCCGCTGTGTTGTTACCTGAGAGAAGTTTGCCTTTGAAACTGAACTTTCGCCAGATCTATCGGTGCCACATTCCCGGTTGATGTTACTGAACGCTGTAGAACATACAAGTACAATTGAACGGTGGGTGACATGTCCGGGTTTCGAACTGTGGCTTGGCATACTACAGTATGTGGACAGATGCGTAATCTGAGGCAACGTTCCAGCGTTTGTCTGACGGGCTAAGAAGAAAACCACAAGGACCTGAGTCACGATGGCACTTTCCGAACCGAGAACTGAACGCAAGCCTTTCAGAATGCAAAGCAGGAGTGCACCCATTAGGTCGCTGTATTCGTTCTACGAAGTGCAAAATATATTTAGTGTCTGAGTGAAGTTGACGTGCAAAAAATTGGCAAGTCTGTAACCTACCCGTGCTTGAGGCTAATCCAAGAGCAAGTAGAACAGTGCCATTTATTTCCAAAGCGACGGTTTTATTTCGTCAAGTTTGATTTCCCGATGATGGATATGAGAAACGAATTTGCTTATAACTCAAGAAAGATGTTTAATTCTACTTGAGAAGATAGCCCATGAAAAAGAGGAAGAAATGTAACTGTGAAAAGACACACGAATTACCAGGTCGTGGACTCGGTATTGTGACCGCTGGATTCCCCTTTCCTCAGACCGTGTGACTTACCCCGATCGTCATTTGGGATGTACGCTTTACGTTGTTAATTTCCGATTTTCCCTGACATCAGAGAGAGTCATAAATTTTCAAGCGTTCAGTTCATATAACAGATTAATCATGTCTGGTGTCTTAGCCCGGGTGTAATATTATCATCGCCTGAACCAGACACAATTATTCACTCAAACTGGCAACAGTGATTACAGTACGTCTATACAGACTTTAGGGGTGTTGGTAGCCCTGTGCCTCGCAGTACAGCACAATGGCTGCACACTTCGTCGTAACAAATAACACACTGGATACTCTGTGTGAAATATGTGCAAAGTATCGATTATCAATTTCCTTGGTCAGTGAGTACAATAATCCTTCCTGTTATAATGACTCGTTTTATGGTTCCGTGGGCAACTGATGCAGGAGGCTATCATAAAAAGCTGACAGCAATCTGGATGTTAGGTTACAACGTGACAGTGTGAAAGGAATCTACGTGATACTTTTCAGCTCAGAGATATTGCAGTGGAGTATTGAATTTTCGTCACGAAAATGAGTGATACTGTATACGTGTTTGAACCCCGTTTCTTACAAAAGCAAATGACTCAAGTACATCCGAGGACAACTGAACGTGTGGAGTGTTGCCTTGCTAGAGTATGGCTGCTCAGCGCGTCTGGAACTTCGCGGGCTTTGGTACGAATAGAAGGTTTCTGCAGTGTTCACACTAAACTGTCAATAATCGCTATTTTCTGCCACTTGAATCTACTACACGATTTGTCCCAATCTTTTGAAACCTACTTTAATATTGTTCTACCATCTACGTTCAAGTCTAACGAATCCTTTCTTCTCCTAGGTTTTTCAGCTACATTTTGCTTGTATTTCAAATCTCTGCTGTACGTAAGACATGGCAATCTAGACCGTCCTGCATGATTGATCGCCTTCATATGTCTGAAGCTATCCGGTACGTATAGTAAGTAGTAAGCGGAATGTGTATCCCCGTACGGAAAAGTTAAAAGAAAATTTGTACCTGTGCGCACCGTGAAGGGGTATGTGGGAGTGGAGGTACAGAGCCATTCATTCTTAATCAGTGGTTGTTGCTAAACGGTCAGCTTAACGTCCCGGTCGTCTTATACCCAAGAGAAGGAATCTTGTTACCCGTTGAAGAGGTGGATTTGTGGAAGTGATCCCCCGGTTTTGCAGGGTATTCGGGTTCAAATCCCGACCCACAAGCTAGCTATATTGACTGAAATTTTCCCCTACGTAATTGTTGCGATATTAAATGCAATTATGCCGCTGCAGAGTATAGTCCACCAGTGTCTTCATTAACTCATCCGTGACTAAATGAGTAAGTAAATGAATGAATGAATAAATAAATAAATAAATAAATAAGCAACTCGTTTAAGATTTTGTTCCTATCTTCTGCTGCCCCTTCGCACTGTCAATAGATTTCAGCCTATCCAATGATAATAGACAAAGTAATTAGTCTCTGACGCAAAAAGAGGTTTGTGACATTCACTGGTTTCTTAAAATGAAACTGTTCTCATTTGTTTGATCGTTATTTCATTAATCAACAGCTCTGTTTCAGCATTAGATTTTGTGTAACTGTGATTGAGATGGGTTGATAATCATGAGTGGTGAGTATGTAAGAATTTAGAAGGTGTTTTTATTAGTGTTTTGTGATTTGCCTTGAACTGCAGGAGATGGCGAAAATAAATCAGGATAATCGGTAATTTATCTGAAATTCAAACCGGAACGTAGTCTGTAACAGGAGTTTCCAACCCTTTTTATCGCAAAGGACCACACCTTATATTGTTTGGCTGGTTCACGGAACGCAGAAATAACAGGACGCAGATGACAATATGGTGCATCCGTATTGCACGTTGGAGACCTAAGTCTCCGGACACACACTCAGAATACGTATGTAATACTTATTGCTTTTTCACTGCAACAATGGTTGCAGGAACGCGCCTCAGTGTTACGTGACACGTACATTGCCTGAGTTGTAATGTATGTACACAACTGAAACTTGTGACCACGGGCAGCGAGTAGGAGACACATGGTCTAGGATGTCGCCACGCTATAGTACTCGAAGAACCAATCCAGACTGTCTGTAATGCCGTCGTTTGGTTCAGTAAGCGCTTCTTCACGTGGGAGGTCACTTGGTTGATGGAAATTCTCCGTTTCGAGATCTCATTTCCGACAGACACATCCAAAGTGCCTTGGGGTGAGCCTGTTGAAAATGTGTGTGGTGTCTCACAGCTTTAAACAGCTCTGATACAAGTAGCGTTATTCATCTGAAACATAAAATGTTCTTCAGAAATCAATATCCTGAAAACCGCTCGCCTCTCTACACGTGTGAACAGTACATTGTCTTACTGTCAGTTACACGTACAAGTGACAGTAATTGTTACTGTCCGCGCGTGTAAGAGAGAAATATCCTGAGGGCCAAAACAACAGCTTGGGGTTGTGTCTAACTTTAGTACTCACCATATTGGAACTTCCTCCTAATGGAAACTAAATTATCTTCTTTCTTGACCGTCAGTGGGTGAATGAATTAAGTTCCAACATTCTGAACGTAAATACATCTTCCATCTACTTCTGGTTTCTTCTACCCGGCAACCTACTTTTACTCTGGGAGTGAGAGTATATGTGTACATGAATTAGTATAAGGCACAATTAAACATCACTGACAATATTTAAAAATTTCTCCTTGCGCCACTTTCTCGAATCGGTTTTTTATTCACGCTAGCAGCGTCCGTGTAAGTTATATATGCAGTAATACAGTTTACACAGGAACATTAATAATTATTATGATAAAAATAATAATACTGAGTAAAAGTAATAGTAAGATCTTGATGTTTGTGCGGTCTGTAGCACGTACGGTGTTGGGCGATCGATGAAACTGGTATCATAAGTTGGAAGCTTGCTCAAGGCGTGATGTTCGCGTGCCTTGTGCTGGATTGTCCACTTTTTGTGCCGACGTTTCTATGACTCGAACACTTCTGCAATTAATTTTACAATACATGAAGTGATTCGCTGATTTATTATTGAGTGTGAATGTTGGAAATTGTGATGTTCTCACCAAGGTGCTACTGAGGATTTAAATGTTCTGAATTGTTGCAAAATAATCACCAAACGATAAGGTGCCACATTCCAGAAGGCTTGAATCCTCAGCAGTAGGATTACGGTCTGGAGTAGCGTTGTCATTGTTGTCAAGAGGATACAGGTTGAATTGTCCGAGTTTCGAATCCCGAAAGATGAAGTGATTCTTCTCTTCTTTGAAACCTTCTGTGTCGGTTTTAAGGACCAAACATCCTTATATCCAGTGGGTACTGGAGTCTGTTGTGCTGGCGATAAAACAGCGTTCTAAGTACGCCTGCTTTGTCTCTGTTGTCTTCATGACATGTGCAGGAAGAACTTCCTCTTCAGACTAACAAGGTTATTAGTCTAACTTGTGTACTGTGTACGTGCGTGTATGTAATTTATTTTTTATTATTATTGCATTTTCAAACACAACGCTATGTCTTTTACCACAACTAACTTGTAGGAGCTGAAGAATGAATTACTATACATAAAAAAAGGTAAAGTGATCCCGTTACAGCCCCGGTGTGGCCCGGAGGGTGGGTAGAGGTATAGCTCTACTCTTCCATGACCGCGGCACTAGTACGGGGTGAGTGGTCAACAGCACGCCCCGACCGCACTTTACCCCCGGGAAAGACCCTGTACCCATTTTATAGGAGGCTGGGTGCGCCCCAGGGCCGGTCTGGAAGGGCGGAAAATCTCGTCCCCACCGGGATTCGATCCCGGACCGTCCAGCCCGTAGCTCAGTCGCTATACCGACTGAGCTACCGGGCCCACGGATTGCTGTAGATACTTTCGTCAAACTCTGTGAAAACTTCACAGTTGTATAAAGTTTTCGAATAACATATGAAAAACAGAACATGAAAAACAAAATAAAATGAAATTAGGCAGTTGTGAATGGAGATGGAAGAAATTCTACAGGTTTGCGTTGCCACAGAGTATGGGGACACTTCTGGATAATGTTATGGGGAATTCAAGGAAGAATTCCTGTAGCACCTCTCAGCGAATCGAACACAGGATTCCTAAGCTTGTTAGTACCTCCCTTGTTTTTATACTGCCCGCAGTACAATAATCCTGGCAAATAAGGCTATTACTGGCAACACTTGATAGAGTCTATTGAATGTTACCCTTACCTTTTCCAAGTAACAAATACATGCCTCAATGTATTTTAATGCAGCCAGCCCTGCACAGTGTTTTATCCAACACAGCACAACTGGAAACATAACAAGAAAACAGGAACTTAACCATACTATTTGCGTTATAATTTCTTTATATATTTCAATGTGGTTTAGGGCTTTTGTTTTGTGAAGGGGTTCTTAAATGATATCTCTCTAGGTCTAGCGGTGTTGCATAATCCCTTCATCAATTCTATAGTTGCCACAAACACGGGAAATGTAGAGGGGTGGAAGCAGGAAGACGACGCGTCGAATAATGGAAACCATTTAGAGAGCTAAAAAACAGTGGCTTTAGCAAATGACAAGAAAGACATGAATCCTGAACGTTTGGCGTCGAGTGAAGTTAAAGTGCTGGAGAATTAATCTTCGTCAAATCTTTGTAGTGTCACAGTATGTCCTTGTGGAACTTCATAAAGAGAACGAACTTAATTTCAACCCTGAGGTTACTTCTCCATTATTTCGTTTGGTAGCTTCACTTCCTAAAAATAACGAGGAAAACTGCTTCACTTGTTAATAACAACACACAAATTTCAGGCGTTTTCTGTCACAAAATTTCGTGTCCAGATCTTTTTTCAACAAAAATTGGATTATTCTTTTAAAGATGTGTTCGTGGCCACCATAAACATTGTGGTGTTTTTGACGTGGTGATAGGCATGTCAGTAATTAATTCATTAATTCCGTGGAAGAAATTTCCTGTTGATAAGTAAATAGGTTTAACATTCATAGGTCCGTGCATCGCTAATATATTCTCAGAGTACAAGCAACAAGATGCAGCGTTTCTCAAATTTATTTATTTCTGTAAGACGCTCTACATGTTTCAGACGGGTTTTCCGTCCATCATCAGGAGCACAAAATTGCACATAAAGCGTCAGGCATGCCTGACGCTTTATGTGCAGTTTTGTGCTCCTGATGATGGACGGAAAACCCGTCTGAAACATGTAGAGCGTCTTACAGAAATAAATAAATTTGAGAAACGCTGCATCTTGTTGCTTGTACTCTGAGAAGCAAATAGGTGTTAAACTAGTCAAAATTCCGAGCATTTTGTGGAATCCACAGTTTTATTGGGGTGATAACAAGAGCGCACCACTGACTCCTATCCTGAACCAGAGTTAGTCAGCAGCACCCCCCCCCCCCAATCCGGGGTTCTTTTCTTTAATATTCATTTTTATGCAGGTTAACAAAGAAGTTGCAAAAAACTGCTATTAGCCTCATCTTCTCCGACCGTAAAGAAAAAACGCCACTCAGCGGAAGGATTTCAGTGAAATTTAATATATCGGGTTCTGAGTAAAATTTGCTGACCCATTCAGATTCTAGTTACTATCGGAAAAAAATAACAGGGGCACTTGATATGAAGTACGCAGTATCTCACCGAAATTGTTCTTTATAATTGAGACAGACTGTGTTCTCTGCATGGTACGAACTGAGGTCGAAGAAAAATTTGACGAACCGAACATAAAATTGAGCAATAATGACTGTAAATCTTGCTGTTTAAGAGGTGGACACAATAAATACGATATCTCGCCGTTGTAAAGATAGGTTTTGTAAGAGATTTTCTGTTTCTGAGATATCGATATGCCTTGTAGTGTACCTTGTGTGAAAAGTGGAAAGGCACATTGCAGATACTCACATGGTCAAAGTTTTTATTAAAAATAATAAAGAATATAACATATATGGACAATAGCAGGCCGTACAAACCGTATGCATTACGTTCTACGGTAATTTCTTAAGTTGTTTATATTATTGTGTCATCTATGTATTGGTCTTCGGCTGTTTTATGTTACTCCATATCTGTGCATGAATTTACGTTCTAACCCATTCATTTCTGTACCACATGGGCGAATTCTGTAATAATTTTAAAGGAAATCTATAAAGTATCTTGCAACTTTGGGTCGGAAATCGTGTCAGTAGCTTTACAGAATAGCAGATCGGTCCGACATATAATGCATATGTAAAGTGCAGGTGTTGGTTCCCGTAATCGTACGCAGCACGCTGCGAATTAAATTGGCCATTCGTCGACGATGTAAATGGATTAGTAATTATGCAAACGTACTTTTCCTGATTCAGCAGAGACTGTTCGAATTAAAATGGGAACGTTTGAAAATGTAATACTTTTAAAAATTATTCAATATGCTGTATAGAAATGCGGCACCATATGCACCGTAGAGTCTTCGAGGGAGAGAGAAAAATAAGATATCAGCACCCTGAAGTGAGAAGCGGCGGGTTTCTCGGACACATTGGTACTTATAGACCAAACTACACGGCGTCGTACCCCAGAAAAGCGTGATATTAATGTTCCCCGATATGAGAACCGCAAATCTCATACATTGAATTGAGAGTATCAATTGTGATTCAGACACAACATCAAAGGTATGTAGAAACAGCGCTGTTCATTCGGAACACACACTTCCCTGCTTCATGTTGTGGACTGCAGTCGCACGTTCAGTTGAATGGCGGTTCTCGCTACCTGATTTATTTCTGCTTAAACTCGGAACATGTTTAAAGTTAGATAAACTCTCTAATATACTAGCCGCTGGTCATCGTAAGAACTATTCGCAAAGATTTTTCTGCCCAATTATCCACGTCTGGGTTAAATGCTCCCGATAGCGATGGGCAGTCAGGGGCCCGTTATTCGGTTATCATGGTTAGCTGTGGGCCTGATTGGTCAAGTGGGGGTGGGGGGGGGGCTGTGAGAGGTTGTTGTTTGGAAGTGTCCATTACGTGTATATGTCCAGAAACATCAAGACACGAGGGGTTCCCCAACAGGGTGGCCGCCAGTCCGGGAGTGTTGTCTGTTTAGACACAATTTATTTGTACATTTCAGAGAAAAATCTGCTTTCCTAGAAGCAAAACAATAAGGTATCTAAGATTAAGTGCTGAGGGATTAGAATGCTTACTGATAACGCTTGTCTGCTACTTCAGAGTTTTCTGGGTGTTATCTCGCCTTTCTTATTGACACGTCTATTTGCAGACCTACAGTGAAAATTCTGGTAGTCCTAACTTACAAACTTGTCGGTATAAATACCACATGTAATCCAGCACTTTGTAAAGTACGGCAGGCATGGAACGGCTGTCTAATTTCGGTCCAGACTCTGGAATGACAAAGTTCCAATGAAATGCAAGCGGCATGTTTTCTTTATAAACTAAAAAGATGACAGTTTGTATTCCGTTAACAGCGGTTGAACTTTTTCTGCTTCAAAAACAGTGGCGTTTGAAGTGTATGTTAATAACAGAAGTAGGAGTAAAAATTAATGTATTTATTGTTGTATGAAGACTTTCCGCTTTAGCAATAATACTCGTATTTATTAGCCCTTAACTGAAAAGTACAATATACATAGCTGTAAAAATCAGTATAAATTTAGAGCAGAAGAAATTCCTGAAATGCATGGCTGCAGTAACATACACAATATGTACTCTGCGCGAATTTACAGACCTCAGATTTATCTTATTTTTAAATGTTTTTGAAGGCAATTGTTAGGATTCGCCAGACGTCGTAAGGCTTCTCCCTACTCGGAAAAACACGAACATCATAACTTTGAGGTGAGTCATCCCAGTTGTGTTGGTCTAATTGACTAAAAGGCATGTAAGTAAGCTATATGGTCAGAACACAACCGTATTGTCACATAGCCGCGTCTTACAATATTGGAGGGCATGGCCATGCCCCCCAATATTATAAGACGCGGTCTCGTCCCCCCAGAATAAAACCTACGCACATTGTATAGCTGATCGATAAGTTGTGAACAACCTGAAGATGGCCAATACCCAGGGCCGAAACATGTAGTTGTATAACATATGTACTAGGCTATGTGAAAATATAATTGTGTTTTGACCATATAGCATACTTATATTAGTTTTAGTTAAGGAACGTCATTGTTTGAAGTGTGAATGAACGCCTGATTCCCGTGTTCGAGCTGTAGAAAACACATAAAAATATGCAGCAATATATACAGTAAGTAAACAAAAATCATCTCTTCCGTACATATAAAAGCAAGTGTGATTCCGCGACGCAATGTGCAAACATGCAAGGAATGTGATTTTTTTATAATTTAGCAGAAAGGGGTGAAGGCGAATAAGTTTTGGGGGGCTGAGTATGGGGATGGTTTTTAGAAATTAACAGATGTGCCAGAAATGGCAAGAAAGTAGTGCAGCACGCAGAAAGAAGTAATATTGTGGTCAGACTAGTCTATCTGACCTTTCACAATTACTTTAATCTGATTTTTAATCTAACGTCGCTGCCATCTTTATAAATGTCTGAACAAGAGACAAGCAACGGAAATTGATTTTTTTCCCCAAGTTATAATTTCTCCGGGCAACAGTCCTCATCTGGATGATGTTACTAAAATGTATGTACCATACTCACTCACACGAAATAGTTTGGATGGTATCACTGTGAAACAAATAATGGACAGAATAAATGCGCCCCATACATTCACGCAGAGATGGGCCTACTGTTGTATTCACTGGCTAGAAACACACAATTATATCGGATAACACATTTGCTCACATTAAAGTAACCTGATCGCTGAACATTGCGAATTAAAATAGCTATTACAGAAAGTTTTAACGTTTGAATAAGTGTGTATAATTTTACAGTTTAAATTCGTATATTGTTGTTATTGGAACAAAGTCCGGTGGAGTAGCGAAATTTGGAAATTGTTGTACCAGAGGTACAATTTCGGAGAGTCGGTCCCACTAATAATAGCGCACACCCATACTGAGTGTGTCATTTACTTGATTCGCGGTTCCTGTGTGTGTACATTCGTTTTGCTCGTGACTTATGAAAGTCGTGTTCAGATTCCTATACAGGGTAATTCATAAGTCTCTCCGGAACTTCCGAACTCGGCTGCGCAACAACCAAGACAGACACTGCAGAGTAGACATATCGAGCACCTGTAAGGTAGGACAGAAACCTGGAGTGTCTCTCCCTTTGATGACATGGTCCCGTTCGGCGTGACCATCCCGGCTACTGTACCGCAGAGGTCGGAAATCCCGGAGGGACTTATGAATTACCCTGTATAAAAAGTATCGTAACTAAGACATGAACAGTACTGTACCAACACTTCACTCAGTGGAGGGGTCGTTGCCACCAAATGTCATAATATAAATTTCTGAGGTAAACCGTTCTTGGCATCACGCTTATCATACAGGTTGATTCAGTAAGAAAGGTCAATATTTTAAGATGTGATAGTATCGGTCATTGTGAGAAAGAAAGTGAATATTAACATGTGTCTAATTCTGAATGTGACCGAGATAGAGCTGTTTGAATCTCCAGACCTAACTGTGTTAAACTTTGTACATGTGGTTGGATGAAGAGCGAAGTTTGTCAAAGGAAAGATGGATACACGAGACGAATTGCTGGCTCGCATTTTGGATGCTGCTTCTACCAAAAATAAACACGAAGATCAACTCAAACGAACAACACTCGATCTTCGCACAAGCCTAGCAAAGTGTATTGAGGTTGGCTGTAGGAGTTATGAATATTTATTGTGAGCTGTAACAAATTTGTTACTTAAACATTAAACTAAAATTAGAATGCAATTAATTGTAGGCAATTTTTCGTTCTTCATTACCAATCACTGTAAAGGGAAATAATAATACGAAACGTTTAGATTATGTGGCACTAGTGAGACCGATACTTGAGTATGGAGCGGTGTGTTGGGACCCATACAGAGAAGATGTGGTAAGTGCTTTAAATCAGGTGCAAAAGAGAGCGGCTAAATTTGCAAATAATATAAATGAGTCGGGTTGGGAAACTTTGGCACAGCGAAGATTGATCGCCCGAATATACACCCTTTTCAAGGCATACACTGGCGGACGGGATTGGAAAGCGATAGGGGATAGACTTCTAAAACCATGTTACCTGAGTAGAGACGATCATAATCGGAAAATTAGGACTAGGAAACAAAGAACAGATGTTGGTAAATATTCCTTCGTAAATAGGACAATTAAAAGCTGGAACCAATTACCTGCAGGCTTACTAGCGTCTTTCCCCTGCAAACTAAACACGTTTAGAAAGAAGGTTAAGAATGTAGTTACAAGCAAGGGAATTCAAGTCTGGATTGAGTGTAAATAAGTGAAGTGATGTGAAGTGTAGTGATGTGGAGTGAACTGACGTGATTTGTGTTAAGTGATTTTGTTTTAAAATGAAGTGAAGTGAAGTGAGATACAGTGAAGTTCTTGGGGACAAAAGTAACATGGACATTAGGGTAATCTTATACCGAGGGTACTTGATTGTATTTTTACTATATCATTTGGTGTTTATCTTGAACTGTAGTTGTTTTAACTTGTTTTGTAATATGTGGGTGTGTGTATGTGTGGGTTTTATAATGTGTGGGTGTTGTGACAATTATGTGGGTGTTTGGTAACATGGGTACTTGTATTTACTGTGTTTTGATTGTTGGTACTCTGTTTTTGTGTTGTTTCGTTTATGTATATTTATTCTTATTTTTTGTCTGTACTAGTTTTAGGACTACTGCCACCCAGTGAAAACTAATTTGCATTAAGTAATAATAATAATAATAAACAATGCTTTTTTGTTTGTAGATGCAAACAGCTGTATCTCGGTAGCCATTCACAATTAGACAATGTTCATGTGAACTTTTTTTATCACAATGACCGGTATTATCACCTCCTGAATCACCCTGTATAGGCATGGCGCCTGTTCCCAACGAATACAGATTAAGCGCTCTCGTATAATGATTTGTGATAGAATATATACTGAATTCCCCAACATCTTCCCAAAAATTATCGGCTAGTCGTGAACTGTTTTATTTCCCGGCCCGTCTGTGTATTGGAACTGAAATCGTAGTCATTTACGTTTCTGAAATCTCGTAGCTGGGATCAGTATTTGATCCAAAATGCAGAGTCATATTTCCCGTGGAACACTGCACACCGTTAACCCCTTCTCCCTTCAAGCTGCATTTCAAGGCGGATTTCCTCAACGCTTCTGCCCGATAATTATGCTCTTGGGCATCCCACTGCTTTACATATTTCCTAGTCGCATCTGTGGTTATAGTGTAGGTAATATGTGTGTATTGGTGGTTAAACTGCCAGCTGAAACCAGATTATAAAAGAATGTAATCACCGTCTAAAAGGATTTCTTTTATTAAGGTTTTTTATTTAACGTTCTGTTTATTTTCTTGACCTTCCCTCAATCATTTTTATGTGTTTTTTCAATTTTTACTTTTATTTTTTAATCAAATGTTCTCACCACGTCTTATCTCTGGCTGAAAAAAAATCATATTAAACATAAAAATATTATAAACCAAAAATTTCTGATATATTCATATATTTTGACAAAATTTGAAGTCAAGAGAAAATAGATGTGTTTGCAGTTACCTATGTAGCGCACCCTAGTTTCAGGTTTTTGTGGTTTTAAATTGAGTGCTGCATTCGGTTGCTACGGTCTTATTGGTAACATTCCACTTAGAAATATAACTGAAAGGTCTGGAAGAACAACAAACGTTTACAGTTAATCAGATTTCAGAGAAATGGAAGAGAAGATCCAATTTTCACTCCATACTTAGGGCAACCAGAAACCACTCGCGTTTAATTGATCCTGGAAATTGGCTGAATGTCTGTCCTTCACCAAACTCATATATACCCCTACAATCTCTTGCTAGGCTTGCAAACTGTCCGATAGTTCCTCTGTTTTCCTTCCTTGGCCTTTCCACATTGATGTTTCGTCGAGATCATCTCAGCTTTACTCGATTGGATCTGTCCTTCATTCCAGGTTCTTCTTTCTTATTGTTCTCAAGTTCGAAATCCATTTCCTTTTTTTATCAACATGCTGGAGCGTACCTTTAATGCCAGATTATATTTGTTTTATGTGTCAGTCTTTTCAAGTATCTTTTTTATACGTTCAACCTTTCCTTGGTTGTTGCAAGAAATTGCAGTACAAAACTTCTGACTGCCAGAAATCTCACATCTTCAAGATGGAAGCTCGTTGTACCAGAATTAGCGAGAAAGATCCGTTAAAACTGCAACAGACATAAGCAATATGTGTGCGTCCAGGTCGTCCGATTGTTAACACCATCTGTCAAAACTAAGTCTCGTCTCGTGTAAGTGAAAGTATGCACATGTCGAGACCGTCTGAGAATTGGTGCTATCTGTCGGACGCTGCTTGTAACTACGGCTGTATGAGTGAAGTGCTCGAGCAACCAACCGTGAATCGTATATTGCATAAATGAGTTGGATGTTTTTCATACTGTCTGGTATGTCTGACATCGATTAACCTACACAGAAAATTTTAAATCTTCAGATAATAGTTTTTAGAATTTTGAATTTGGTAAAAAATAGTAACAACATTGATACACAGATTTATTGGGCGTTCACACTTATGATCCATGATGAATAGAAGGAAGTTACAACTGCTTTATTGATTAAATAGCATGCACATTCGAAATGCATCTAAATTTACGTCGTCTATAAAACTTCTGCTTTCCCTCTGCGTATGTCCCTTCTTTCGTGAATCATCCCCCTGAACCACGCAACCTGTAATTCTGGAGCCACGATATGCCCTAAAGAGGGGCGAAATACCTTTTGGATTATTAACGAACTCATCCCCCAACCACGACATGGCGTGAGGGGTCTGCTGCAACAGGGGTAAGCGGTCGAACACCTTCGAAGTCACGTGACCACTCGCATGCCTGTCCTGTTCCATTTTTTGTTATCGTGAAACGTCGTATTGATTATTGCTAGATCTCTCTGCTGGTTTCTGAAGGGAAGAGTCCACTTGGGTGACACAGGTGTAAGTGAGGCGATAATATTAAAGTGGAGCTTAAAGGTATGGAGTTTACGGACGTGAAGTCAATACAGTGACTGAGGATAGGATCTATTGATCATTTCTTATGAGCAATTTGATGAACTTTGTGGATCCTGAAAGGGCGAGAAGTGACAGTACCTTACGAAGGGTCATCAGCTTAACAGAATGGGGCTTATTATAAATATTAAAATAAATATATGTTTTGTTAAATTTGCAGTGACATTACTTGAAGGAACGTGTGTATTTATCGAAATGTCTGTCATCGGTTTTAAGTCTCAAATTAATCACAGCTAGAATGGTACATCAAATAGGTCTATAGAAATCATATAGCTGAATTTGACCATCTCGTGAGGGTATGGCCTTAGCAGCGGATACTGTAAGGAAAATGTTAACAAAAATAATAATATTTACATTTTTGTCTATTAAGTTGTGTGGCCATCTTGTAGTCTGGTAGGTTGTACCAAGGGACCCGCTATTTCCATTGTGTACCTTGAACATGGAGGCAGTATTGTCCACCGAAATTATTTTCCGTCTACTATCTTACGCAGTGCCGCTAATCGAAAACTCAGAACAGAAATATTTCCCCACCATAAAAACCTCAAATCTCATATTTACAATGTTTATAGTTGTGTGATATGGGTTGCTGGCAGCGGTATTGTTTAACGTTGGAGTCTTTGGAGATGATAAGCTGTGCCGATCGTCGCGAATTGCTTAATTCCGAAGATGAAGGTACTACGATCCTTCGAAACGTCGGCAATTATCGGTGGACACGACTAACATCCCAGAAGACCTCACAACCTTCAGTGCTGAAATGTTCGCGTAAACAGGCAATTGATAATATCCATGGTGGAGATTTCAGACATCCGCCGCGAAGTCGATACGAACTGCGCTCTTCTGGGTTATTACATAGCGTGTAGTGGTAACTACTTAACGACGTTTCGGTACCACATATCCCATCTGAAAGGTTCAGCGGTCAACAAAAACTAAAGATGGAGCCGAAAGGTTGTCCCGAATCGTCGGTAAGAAACTACCACTACTCGCTGCGTAACAAACCAGCAGCGCGCAGTTCTCAGTGCCCATGTAGGTCTGTCGCGTAAATTTATCCAGTACTTTGGTAGATGAATTAAGTGTGCCATTGAGCCTGGAGTGCTGGGTGAAGTGAAGACACACAGTATACACGTGTAGGATGCACTTTATAGCTGGGATTAGTATAATGCAGTAATTTAAACAAAATTAGTGGTCTCATAAATCTCTGCGCCAAGATTAGAATAAATTCCCATGTTTACTGTCTGACGTTCGTTGTAATGCTTCACGAAGCACACCACATTAGTGTCACCTTGCATGGAGTAAGTCTTAACACGTCACAAAGAAAAGAGAGTGGAAATAAATCTGTTTGCTGTTATCTCCATGGCAGCCAGAAGGCTGCGTCAAAGTGCGTCTGAAGGTACCCCGGCCTTCTGAAAACTTAAACGCTTTTGGATATTGTTTGTAACGATTACAACACAACAAAGAGCTGATCCCATCACCTGCAGATAGAAGTACAGTCAACACTCACCGTGACGAATACAAGGACGGCTCCGTTTTTCCGGAGTGTTGCGCTCTGGCAGCGGATGTTCCTTGCCCAAGCTCTTCGAAACAACACAGTGGTCTCATCTTGAAGGGTCATCTACATTGCACCTTGTTGACAGCCTTAGAACTGGACGTATTCGATACGCGTGTCTGTATATTGTGATCGAACCACCTGAAGAATAGTGTGTGGCCAACAGTCGAAACGTAATATAACATTGTTATTCAGGTATTTGCTCTCCTGATAAGTTTTCTAGAGGTCCCAGACCAAATATATGCGCGAAGACTTGCCATTGCTAAGATTTTTCCTGAGTTGTTGCAAGCAAATGCTGGCTATTGTCGTTAAGTAGTAAGCGCTCATTTCCTTTTACAGCCTTATTATTTCATGATGAGCGTATCATTATAGGTTGAATAATGAGCCATATTCCATTGCACGACAGCCCCTAGTAGGCCCAGGACCTCCTCTTTATCGAGGCTTCACGATCACACTCAGACATACCATATGCGGTAGGACTCCTCTGTACGAGTTATCAAACTGTCGCAGAGACTGCTACCTGATAACACACAACACTCACAAGCGATAGACAACCATGCCTCCGGCGGGTTTCGAACCCGCAATCCCAGCAAGCGAGCGGCCGCAGACCCGCACCTTAGACCCCACAATCAATAGGATCGGCTGCGACATAAAGAGCGTCGTGAAATAAGTTAATTAAAAAAAGAAGAAGAAGAAATGTGGATATTAGACACACAGTTTGCCGACCGAGAGGATTACGTTCTTAAAAATACCGAACGGCACAACTGATGTTGGCAGGACCAAATCCTTATGGTTGGAAGAGGGAGGGGGGTGTACAGTGGCCACTGTCAACTCATCAAGCCTTAAGGCAGCTGTTCTTTCGCTAACACAACAAACGCATTGCGGGTGATGGCATGGTTAGCAGTAAATAAGATTTAAAATACAAAAGTATGTCACACACCACAGTAGCAATCTGAAAATATGAAACTGGCTTCGAATGCCATTACGTCCATGCCTGCATCAAATATACTCCTAATGCGGAAGTCAATCGATCTTGTCCGTGTGTACACATATATGAAAGCAGATACCTGGGAGCAAACACGGCATAAAACCTTTACAGATTCGTCGGGAAGCGAGTTAGGCTAGGCGCCCACGAGCGGTTTTAATCGCTGCGGCAGTATTAGCAGCGATGATGGACACTGGCGATGTGTAGTGTGAGGTCGCGCACTGGAGCGACACATTGCGCGCACTGATTCGGTTATGGCTTTGGCTGCAAGGATACTTGCATTTCGAAAAACTGAAAGGAAAGCAATGTTGGGCACTTCGATACCGAGTCAAAGATTGCTGAAAAGCAAGTTCTATTCCCTACCAGATCACCTGAGAATATAACCATTAAGTATCCTAGATGCATTCGCAGATTCGAGATAAAAGCTACTGCTGGCGTCGTCATAACTGCCTGCCAGTTTGCCCCTCCGCGTGAAACAGCTCGTTTCCTAGAGAGTTGACATTTGTGATATTTTATACCGAGAAATTTTATTACAGTTCTGTCGAGAAGTTCAAATTGGGTTAATATCGGAGAAAAATATCAGGCACTTTACGTGCGGTCTTTGATTTTTACTGGGAGAAACACCGTTAGGTAAACATATAGCCAGTATATTTGCGCAAAACCGCACAATCACATGAAAAGGAAGTTTATTGCGTAGGGTGAGAAAGGAGCCATTGTCACTCGTGCGCTCGCGTCCATGTATATTGTCGTGTTTTATTTGTGCTAGCAGTCGTCAAGCGACAATCGTGTCGTCCTTCAAATGGAACATGCTGCGACTTTTTTTTATCGCCACGATTAAATAGTCGCCCGTGCGTTCACTTCCATATGTAACTGTACGTTTCATTTGCGCAATTCGATAAAACCGCCTTACGCGGTATGGCTGTTAGGTTTTAAGAGCTATGAACAGAGAGAGAGAGAGAGCAGTACCTTTGGCGACAGAGGAGACGCTTGCCTGAGGACCCTTGATAATGCTGTCCTCCGTTGAGAATCATACTGTGGTGCTGACAAGAACGCACTTTCTGTAAAAGAAACGCGAGGGAAGTATGTCACGACGTCCAAATTAATCTGGACGTTGGATTTTAAAATGGAAAGGATGGTATGAACAGCTACCGTTCTGTATCGACCCATTTAATCGATAAATTCTTCGAGGTATGTAGTGCAGACAGAACATTCCATCGTGTTTCTTTTGAATGACAGTTCATTTTTGTTACCTGTATTTCTGTGCCGAATATGTTAAGGTAATTTTGTGAGTATTATCGGTTGTGACGTTGGATAGTGTGTAAGGAAAACACGTTCCTCTTTACGTCTCTTATTCACTTCTGTCCGCCTCTTTTTCGATGCGCAAGAGGCGGACATGTACAGTAACTGGTTACCAGGTACAGGGACAGAGTCATGCGGCCCTCAACAGAATACAGCTTTCCGAAGCATCAGCATTGCCTCTTACTTGTGCGCGGTACCGTCAGGTATGAACAGGATGAACATTTTGTACTGCAACATGTTGTTTATGTGCCTCGATACGTGTCACTTCATTGTAGTTTTGAGGCGCGTTCGCACGGTAGCGAAAAGCGTCGGTTTACTTTGTCATATCACTCCGTCCGTCTGCCCATACATATCATTGCGGCTCCCATCTGACGGATTTTCATGAAGTTTGATACTTGGTACTTCTGTGAAAATCAGTCGAGGGAATCCAATTTTGGTTAAAATGGGGGAGAAACATCAGGCACTTTACATGAAGACCTAAGTACGCTTAATTGTTGCCGGCGGTATTAAATCACCATAAAAGCGCTCTGTCCCAGTGAAATGGTATCAGGCTGTTAGGACAGCCGATGGTTTACAAACATTACGGTAACACGCCACAATATCACGTTGTGCGTGCATTGCGTGTCGTGTTAAGTTTTGTTGCCTGTTCTCGTAATGTACGTGATATTGAGGGTCTTTCTCAACTTCCGTACCTATGCGGCTCTTAGCCTGTATTAATCATCCTTCGAGGAATAATTTGGCATAATTCAGGAACCCAAAAGCCTGATACACGTAGGAAATATCATACACACCTCTGTGGATGTCCTCACGAACACAAGCTGATCGTGGTTGGCATGTACGTTTCATTTACGTTTTGAATGGCAAGGACACAAAACAAGACATGAGGTTTTAAAAGTTAAAAGGGAAGATTTATCGAACGATTTATCGTAATAGTTTAAAATTTGTACTGTTTTCTTGCGGTATAATATCAGACTCAGACGAATGTAAAATTTCTTTACCCTGTACTTTTTCTTATCTGGTTATGTACACCTCCTTGTTAGCATTGGTACTGCTGCGGCTTAACTCTCACTGTGCAAAACCGTCACAAAAGTATTGCTGTTTCGGGATCCAGAGTCGTATTTTTCGAGGATACGTTTGCTTATTTAACCGACATAAAGGTGAATAAATGGGGTCTGATTATTCAATAACGACGTTTAATAGCAGAAAATATAGAATTAAATTTGAAGTCACTCTACCTACTGCATTTTTTTTAAGAAATTTATTGCACCGAGAGTATATATGGTGTGTACAAGGATAAATTGCAAAATTGTTCCTTTAACCAGTCTGACTAAATATTGACACTACGGTGCAAGTGGATGGGCCGGGTAGCTCAGTCGGTATAGCAACTGACTACGGGCTGGAAGGTCCGGGATCGAATCCAGGTGGGGACGAGATTTTCCGCCCGTCCAGACCGGCCCTGGGGCCCACCCAGCCTCATGTAAAATGGGTACCGGGTCTTTTCTGGGGGTAAAGTGCGGCCGGGGCGTGCTGCTGACCACTCACCCCCTTCTAGTGCCGCGGTCATGGAAGAGTAGAGCTATACCTGTACCCACCCTCTGGGCCACACCGGGCCTGTAACGGGAAAACTTTACTTTTACGGTGCAAGTGGAACTGAGAAATGTGTATGTAAATATAGGTGCAAATAACGGCAGTGAACAATGATAAAAAAAAAACACTGCGACTCCTAACACGCTATCTCTGCAGCAGCGTGGCGCATAAGTGGGACGTGAAATCGGGTGATCACGGAGCTTGTCAAACAGATTATATGAGATTGTGACAGAAGGTTATCGTGGCTTGCTGAAAGGAAGATTCTTGCATTTTCTTTGATTTACGGGGAATTCTCCGAAAACCCAAGTAAGTTAACTAACCTGGGTCGGATATGAGCGAGATACTTGGGACAGCGTATTCGGGTTGGGCTACCGAGCAATCGTTTTTCGATTCCCGGCGGGGGAAAGAGATTTCTTTATATTCCCAAACTGCCGATAACGGTGGATCTGGGGCCCGCCCAGCCTCCCATTCATTTGGTATCTGGGCTACTTCTCCTTGGATGCAGAGGCCGGCAGTGAAAATTCCCACTTACCTCGGTTTAGTGCCGAAATTATGCATGACTGCAGCCGTAGTTCCACCCCCCCCCTCCCGCATGCTTTCATGGGTTGCAAACGGACAACTTTGTCTTTACTTCACCACCCGAATGCAGCTCCAGAACGTTACCGCTACACTACCAGCCTGTTCATACACGGTTATGTAAAACTACAGGGAAAGTTTGTCTATAATGTTATCACTGTGCCCCTGTACTTCTATCTGGAGAAAATGTTCGTCTTTATAGAATATGTAATAGCCTACATTAAGACAAACTTCGAAAAAAGGAAAGAAACTGTTGGAATTTTATAAAACAGTAGCGCTAGTAACGTTGCTATATAGAAATGAGTCTTGGACAGTTTTAGCAAGACATGTAATAGCGAAACGTCGGTGGGGATGAGATACTTGAGGTGAGTTGACGTTTGCACTGACTAGAGCATATTAGAAGCTGAACATGCACTTTATTCCAAATAAAATATTTTAACCCTTTACCTGCTAACGTGGAGAATATGGTGAGCTCCAAATAATGCTAGCAAAGGGCAGATGGGATTTAACTCGGCGTTTAAAGGGTTACCTCGGAGAAAACTTTACGAACCATTTGGATTCAGTGCTAATAAAAAAAAATACTGCAACAAATTCGGCAGTATAAAGCAAATGAACGCCGAGAGGGGGGGGGGGGGAGACTTTGGAAAGGCGATTGCGTATGTGTAGTCTAAATAGGCTTAATTGAATATACCATGAAGTGGTAAGGAAGGAGACCAAAGTACTTTGAAAGACCCGCTTTGACGTAACCGGTAGAATGCATGCACTGCTCTAGCACGAAGCGACTGCTATTGAGCGCAAGTGGAAACGGGGGAGATTACAGAATGGGCGAGGGTTAACGAAAAGGGGTTGAAAGCAGGCGGTAAGAACAGTGCTGAGTATTTGAAAGTAAAGAGATGGTTTTCAAACAGAATGAAAGAACTGAAAAGGTAAATACGAAAATTCAAGGTCGACTGGCGGGACGTCCCCTTGTACAGTTTTGCTGCCTTGACCAGAGGCGCAGCTGTCTGGAGATTTCAGCAGTCCTAAGTACGGTAATTCACAAGACACCAACTGTAGCGGCTTTTTTACCATGCACTTAGGTTAGAAGACCCATTTCTATTTGCGTGAAGAAGGCATCATCAGCGTCTACACAGCATATTATTTCCGATCCATGCTAATGTGTGCTGGCAATATGAAAGTAGAAATAAAATTACTATAAATACATTTACACTTAACAAAATAAAAGAACATATATAATATAAAAATAAATTATTTGCTCTTGTCTCTATCTGGATACCCAGTGTAGCCATCTCATTACCATTTATATTACATCCGAGTTAATTCTATTATAGAAAAGTGAGCTATAGAAGCGTGTAGTCGGATTTTGACGTTTTGCTGACCGTGCATCTCAGTATATTTATCTCAGTAATTAACCAACTTGATGCAAAAAATTTTTGTTTTACAATAAGTTTATTTCATGCCTCTATATGTTTCAAGCACATGTGCTCATCATCAGGAGGTCAAAATTGCATTGTAAAACTAAAATTTTGTGCATCAATTTGGTTAATTACTGAGATAAATAAGTGTGTTCGGATGTTTAGTTATGAGAGACTTAAATACGGATACTTCTGTCCGAGAAAAATTGTCGATAATATTGTCACCCGAATGGGTGAAGAGTCTTAGACTTGCAATAAACGTGAAGAAGTTTCATATTGATTTATAATAGACAAGGCAGATTCAAGAAGTAAAGTGAATTTATTAATTAATGACAAATGAAGTGTGTAATTTCTCAACATAATCACGCCGCTTTACAACGCGTATTGTGTAGCATTTCACCAGCCTTCAGATCCCCCCCGCTAACAAAGTTATCTGTTACGTTCCAAGTCACGTACGCATCGCGTCTTTACCTTCATCATAACTGGCAAATCTTCGTCCATGCAGGGCTTTTTTTTAAGTGGTCCAAACATGAGTTCATCCGAAGAAGCTATGTCTGGACCATGTGGTGGCTTAGGAGAAGTTCAAACATCAGCAGCCTCATTGCTTTAACCTTACCTGCCGTGGAATGCGGACGCGCGTTATCCTAAGAGCGGAAGAACCCCCATATGTAGAAAAACCTCTGCACTTGTTACGAATCTTCGGCTCAGGTGTTTGTAACACCTCGTGACCACAAACAAAAAACGGATCACAGCTTGCTGTTCTACAGTGGTGCAATTCGAAGCGGTGCTGCCATATTTAAAGAATATTTTAAACAAACAAAACACTAACTAAAGCTTAACATTGACTCATCCCGACGGTTAATATAATATAATTACTGAGACAGCCGCTAGTTTTCGCAGTTCATCGATTGTAGCGCCTCTACAGGCAAGTTTTTATTCACCGTGTGTGTACTTCTTGACGTTGACTAACCGCATTACCTGCCGACACCACACGTGCACAGAACACCAAATATAAAAAATATCTCTTATGGGTCCCGCTGTACAAAAAGCTACATTTTGTTACATGTGTCTCCTTGCTCAGTTTTGTTTTAAACGAGGTTGTGGGGCGAGATGTAACGTTCCCATATCGATGCTGCTGAAAGTGAATGTCTTCTTGGACATGACACCACATAGAGTGATATACAGGTACGAACGTTTCGGAGGATATTACTGCTTCAATCTTCAGAATATATAAATAAAAATTGACTGCCCTGAAGATGGAGATAACAAGTTTCTCCGAAACGTTGGTACCTGAATGTAAATCTGCATGATGTCATGTCGCAGAAGACTGTAGCCTTAAAGTTTCGATACCTTAAGGCTACATGTCCCCTCAGTTAACCAAATGTATTGAACGTAGCCCTTCTTGAGAAACTTAACAGTCGCTCGGATATTCAAAAAATTCTTCGCAATTTGCGAATTCCGAAGATTCAGCTGCCTGCCGCTGACGGACGCCTCTTGCATATTTCAGTAACATGTCAGTCGCTTGCTTCTACGGCGATATTCTGTTAGTTCCGCTACGGAACTTGGAGGACCCTTCCTTGTCGGTCAGACGCGGTTGTGTACTCCGTATATTGTCGATTGCTTTGCGTACCTGGATGCCATCTCCCCCATCTTCAACTGCAAAATGCGCCATTCCGTCGTACAGGCTAAACACAAGGGTTTCTAAGTACAGCCTGATAACCAATTTTTATATTGCTAGCATTTATAACTCCAAAAATTTATTATTATTATTATTATTATACTTTAGTTCATATGGTACAATTAGTGCCGCTTGTAAATGTGATTTCTTATTATCTCGTTTCTTCTTTTGTTGTTTCGTGTGTATTTTTCTTACATTCCTGTGCTGTGTTTATAATCATCTTATTGCTGTTGTGCCAGCAAATTAATAATAGTAATAATAATAATAAACAATAATATTGTAAATATTATTATTATAGGTGAATGGTTCAATACATGAGTAGGGTTGTGCCGTTCGTAGTAACCTCTTTTGCTTTCCTCACACCTCTCTTGAATCTCGTCACTTCAGTCCACCCCTCCCACCTTACATTTCTAGGATCAATTTTACGTAGTATTGCTCTCCAACCTGCGCTTAGGTATCTCAAGACGTAAATTTCTTTAAGCGCTTTCGACCAAAACTCTGTATGCATGTCTTATTTCCCTCACTTTTGTTGCGTGTTACGCCCGCCCCGTGCTCCTTGATTTCCAATTTCTGTTCGTATCTCTCCTTTTGTTTTGCTTTATTTTGTTCTTTATATATTCCTCATTTATTCGTTTCTGCCTTTACTTCTTATTTATTCTCACCTTCTCCCCTACTTTTTTCTTTTCGGTTTTTTAGACTTCGCCAATCGCCATTACAACAGAACTTCACATCAGCGTCGTTCCCTGGAGGGGATTGTTACAAATCGCAAGGCATATATTAACAAGCAACCCCTACATTGCCAATAGGGAGCATGTAACCATCCCCAGCGCAGTGTAACATAGCACAGTAGCAGCCACTGATTCTACAGACACTCATAAACTTAAACTGAAGGGGGAGTACGCGCAGAAAACACTCAAGACGCCCAACTAGATTTAAGTAGATGGGGAGCCCGGCTCATAAATATTTTATCTATTATATTTTTTAAATAGCCGTGTATATTGGTTATAATAGGGTAGGGGAGAATGACGCAGTAAACCGTTGCATGATATAACATTACACTGGCGTTCGAAACGACGGGCCAAGTTAATGCCCTCGATATAAGGGAGCTTCAAAATGCATTTCTTACGTCTGATGCAAAAAATAAATATGAAAATTCTCTTCACATTTTTTGTTCTACTTTATTAATAAACATTACTTACGTACCTAATGAAGGCAAAACTTGGAATACGTGTTGTGCTGTATTGACAGTTAATACGCATAACGGTGTGATTTAACAGGTGCAACGTTTTAAATGCTTGGGATAACTTTTGCCAAATTGTCGTGACATGAACTAGACGTTCACCTTGTCCAGCTTGAACATTTCTGTGGTAAATTGTAACTAAAAGCTTTTTGGGTTACGGGTCCGAAGCGCAGCGAAAGTTATCTTTATATAAACTTGCGTTATTTGTATATAAAGTGGAACTCTTTACAAGGCGATACGAAACATATCATTCCATTTCATATTTGCAGTATTGAAGTCCGTTTCTGAATCATTCAGAATCTTTGCTGTGTCTCGTACGTTAACTCGGGCTATCGCCCCTTCGTTGCTAAAAGCATGTAAGAAAGAGATTAAAGTTCACTCTGTAAAGCGTGTGCTGCATGGAGAGTAAATTAATCATAATGTCTCAGTAAAAAATGGATAGGATACAAGAGATAATTTAGGTTGACAAGTAAAAAAATATTTATAGGGAATGAGTGAAGGTAGGCAGAATGCCTCACACAGCGGTGAGATGGGTAGCTTCAGAAGAGAGGCAGAGCAGCAGGGAGCGGCAGAATTCTGTATAATTAATAAGAGGCAAAATAGGCACACAGGGAGGAGCTAAGAGTCGACACAGAACATTGTGAAATTGTACGTGTTCGTACTGAGGGCAACTGGTCTGTATTTATTTGTAAATTCATGTGCACATGCACAAATGCATACAGAGACATACAAATATACATACACACATACCTACATACATACATACATACATACACACACATACACATACACACACACACACACACACACATATACACACATACATACACACACATACACATACACACACACACACACATATACACACATACATACACACACATACACACACACACACATATACACACATACATACACACACGCGCGCGCACGCACACACACGTACGTACATACATA
>Ga0131853_10002973_pt1 | contig 30436 bp, 17 predicted proteins | sample TergutLab28metaG_FD_92764 | JGI IMG/M metagenome (GOLD analysis project Ga0131853, IMG submission 92764) | Labiotermes labralis P1 segment gut microbial communities from Petit-Saut dam, French Guiana - Lab288 P1 (version 2) (version 2) | ecosystem: Host-associated > Arthropoda: Insects >... | reverse complement strand
TGGGGAAACCGGAGGGAAAGAGACCACTGGGGAGACCTAGGCGTAGATGGGTGGATAATATTAGGATGGATCTCCAGGAGGTGGGATGTGGGTATATGGACTGGATTGGACTGGCCCAGGATACAGACAGGTGGCGAACGCTTGTGGGTGCGGTAATGAACCTTCGGGTTCCGTGAAATGCGGGGAATTTCTTGACTAGCTGCAAACCAGTTAGCTTCTCAAGAAGGACTCTGCACCATGGAGTGAGTAAGTAAGTAAGAGTACATACGTTTGTGGTTATTTACTGCTTTTAAAGAATCAACAATTTCATACATCAGTAAATCTGTTATTGTTTAACAAACTAGCCACACAGGTTCCATCCCTGCAGATTATTTTCCACAGCTTCTCGAACACAAATTTTTGAGGCTTACATGTCGCAGCATGTGTTCAACCAGTCGTTTCCAGTACAATGGCCTTGAAATTTTTAAAAACCGGTCCGGAATTGCATTTAGTTCTATCTTCAGCTGTTTTTACAGAACCTGAACATAGAGTGGTCAGGTCATTTCGAAATTTTACCGACAACCATAGGTTCAGTATTGTGGTCTAGCTTAAGATGTACGTAAAGTTCTACCGTTTATATCAGTAAAAGTAAAGGTAAAGCAGTCCCATTACAGGCCCTGAGTGGCCCAGAGGGTTTCAAGAAGTTAAGGTTCCCAGATTTCATGACAACGATACAGGATGATGGTAAGGTTGTCAGCTTTACGCACTGGCCGCTTTTACCCCCAGGAATCGCTCCTGGTACTCATTTCTGTTAGAGGCTGAGTCTACCTCAGGACCATAGTGAGATTGGAAGGATTTTATGTCAATGAAAAATTGGGATAGAATCAACGACCTTCTGATTTGTAGCACATCATCTTAACCACTGTGCCACCGCGGTCCCCCTTCATATCTGTAAAGTCCTTGTAAATGCCCCTACAGCCGAGACGTGTAGATAAAATTTTTAAATATTGTAATAAATAATTTGTAGTTGCATTTGATTATTTAATTCGTTAAAGCTTCAAATCTCATATTTCTTTTGTGCAACTTGGAGGCGGGATAAGTGAGACTTTTCACAATTTGCTGTTTGTTTATATATAATATGTTTATTGAAACCTGTGAAGAATTTATTTTTTGTTTTGTTTAGTCCCCATTTGTCCTTAGTTCGCATAGCTTTGCAAACAGAGCTATAAATTCAAGGAAGCAAATGTAACTCTACGTATCTAAAATTGACTGGACATGGCTGATCTTCTGAATGAGTAACAAATCTGGAACATCCTTCGCTTGTGATATAACAAACAAATTTGGATCTCAGTATTATGTGACTATATTATATTACCGATCATATAAGCAAATTTTTAATTTTAGCTCAATTTTGTAATATAACATTTTAGTGCATCGAAACATGTAGGAGTACTGACCATATAGAAATTCATTGTTAATATTTATGTTGTGCATTTGTTGGTCTGAATAATAAACATTTTATTCATATCAATAATTATGTTCTCAAAGGTATTTCCCCTCAGGATCGTCCCTTGACGGCGAAAACATGTTGTCGCAGGTATGGTTCATGCAATCAGCGCTTAGACGACATTGTGTTGGGGGTTTATTTATTTATTTTGTCATTTGTGTAAATCATTTGGGGCATGGTCGTGAAAATTAATACAGTTGCGAAAAATTGATTTTCTTTTCTGTTAATTTAAATAATATTCCATATGACTTCAAAGAGCAAGTTGGCAAAAAAGGCAAAATTTTGGCTTCTATTCGGGAGGTTCATGTGTCGAATTTCGGCCTCGAAACCGTCTATCCTAACTGAGGTTATTGGTGATTTTCCCCAGCCCCTTCAGGCGTATCCAAAAGAAGTGTTGCCTTAAGTAAGGCGACAGCTGCTTTTTTCAGCGTAAATTACGATCCAGTTTATCACTGACTGTCCTTCCTTACAAAGAACATACCCTGTGTTCGTTACAGGCTTCATGCTGTTTGGGAAAATAATCACTTTTTATTTTGCGAGATTTATGGAAACTTTAAATATATCCTGTAGCACAGTAAGGTACTTCCTAGTGCTGTAACATGTAGTCAAAGTTTGACGTTTTGCTGACAGTGCATTTCAGTACATTTATCTCAGTAATTAACCAACTTTATGCACAAAATTTTTGTTTTACAAGAAGTTTATTTCATGCCTCTACATGTTTCGAGCACATGTGTTCATCATTAGGAGGTCAAAATTGCATTACACAGCCTCTGGTATCATCACACCTATAGGTGGCCGTCTCGTGCAAATATATTCATATATCTCATGGAAAACATTTCCAAAATAAAATCCTTAGAATAAAAACCAGCCAAAAACGGTATACCGCAAAGAGCAAAATTAGAAACTATTAAACTCGACGAAGCAAATGGCGTATAATTAGATAAACCACCCATAAAACAAATATCCTGAGAATCCCCTATAGGGTGAATAACACCCCCAGCGCATATAAATAACAAAGCCTTAAACAACGCATGAGTTAATAAATGGAAAAAGCCAAACTAGAAAGACCAATAGGAATAGTTATAATCATAGGACCTAATTTTCTCTAAGTAGATAAAGCAATAATCCTCCTCAAATCAAACTCAAAATTAGCCCCAAGCCCTGCCATAAATAGCGTCAATCCAGAAGCTAACAATAAAATAACATTCAACCAATAACTAAAAGGACTAAAATGAATTAATATATAAATATGTGTTGACCGTTTGGTTTGAAGGGTTAAATTTTATTGTTTTGTCCACCTACAGGTCTAAACCATGTCATAAATAAAAATACTAAAATTTGAAGAATTCGTGTCATGAAAACAGAAAATTTTCAACTGTATAAGTTTGTAAACAATTCTGAGATCATAGCTGCTCTATATTATTCAGGCATATGAACATTATACTTTTTATAAGCGATAAGCGTAATATATTTCTGCATTTTAAATACATCAATCCTATATGCAGCCACCTCATTGCTGTTTCCACAGCGCGGAATTCATCACACAAACCTATTGGCACCTTTCATTTGTTTCCCAGAAAGATGCGTCTTAACCAATTAGATTTGAACCAAATTTTTGCAGTATTTGTCACTTGTTCAGTTATAGATGTATATGACTAATAAAAGTACGTCCTGTAGAGAGCCAGATACATTTGTAAAAGCTTCGTGTTGTTTCGTTGATTGTAACGGTGGTGTCTGCTCGGTAGGAACCGGTTGTGAGGAGATTCAGGTGTTATTTGTGTTATGATTCTGTGTCGTTGGGCGAATAGTGCTCGAAGTATCGAAATATTTCAGTGTTCTCATCTGTACAGTCAGGCAGTCCAAGGATTCCTATGGCTGCTTGAAACTTAAGGTAAAGACCCAGCGAACTTATCGAAAAGTCGAACAATATGCAACGTCACAGTGTCGTATTCAAGAAACTATCAGCCCCACTGTAAAATTTGGATTTTACGTGGTATTGGGGGCTTCAGTTGATTTATTATTCAAGATGTACAACAATTGAATTTTTCTGGTGTGGTAGTATATATATATATATATATATATATATATATATATATATATATGACAAATGCAAACCATTATTTTTCCAGTGACGATATTTTAACACTGCCTTGGTACGTCTTCCTATTGCGCCGTGTCGATTTTTTCATGTTTATATAACGGACACAAAACCCTGAAGCCCCTAATGGTTAGGTTTGTATTTATAGACAGAGGGCATGGCATAGTGAAAGAAATTTTTTTTTAATATTTGCTCTCTTTGCCTTTACAAACGAAACTCTCTCCATTCAGTTCCGTGTATTAAATTAAAGGAGCTATATATATTATTCTCAGAAATTCCTGTGCGTAATTTAACTACCTTAAGTGTCACAGTGGATTACGTAACGAGGAGCTAAATGATCTGTTTTGCTCACCCAATATTGTGCGGTGATAAAATCGAGAAGAATGAGATGGGCTGGGCATGTGGCGCGTATGGGTGAGGAGAGGATTGTGTATAGGGTCTTGCTGGGGAAACCGGGAGACCTAGGCGTAGATGGGTGGATAATATTAGAACGGATTTCCAGGAGGTGGGATGTGGGTATATGGACTGGATTGGGCTGGCCCAGAATAGGGACAGATGGCGAACGCTTGTGAGTGCGGTAATGAACCATCGGGTTCCGTGAAATGCGGGTAATTTCTTGACTAGCTGCAAACCAGTTAGCTTCTCAAGAAGAACGCTGCACCATGGAGTAAGTAAGTAAGTAATTAAGTAAGTTACCTCGTCCCTCCTAGGTCCAAATATTCTCCTCAACACCATGTTCTCAAACACCCTCAGCTTCCTTTCCTCCCGCAATGTCAGCGACCACGTTTCACACCCATACAAAACAACAGGCAAAATTATAGTTCTATATATCTTGATCTTTAAATTTTTGGATAGCAACCTGGAAAACAAAAGGTTCTGCACCGAATGATAGCAAGTAGGAAATACGTTCTATCGATAAAGTGTTACTTATCTTCCAAGGTATACGGTGTCACACTTACGAAGAAAGTAGTCTTCAGACTGTGTTCTGCGCGAAACAAGTGATGTTTCAATAATTCATACGAAATTTAGTTGCTTTATAATTACTGCTAGTTAAATGCTAATATGGGAAAGATTTTTAATGCAACATATTTCCTCCGGATACCCACTAAAAATGAGACAAGAAAATCATGATGAACACCTTGCTGAAATAAACACCATGGCAGTAGATCTAATGTTGATATCATATTATTATAAACGTGCTGTCAGGAATCATAGAACATTAACTGACACACAACAATCAAAATCCCACTAAGCATCAAACAAAATTACCATCACACATCTCGACATTACGTGTATTACGTACGTGGAAACTAAACCAAATTCTGCAGGTAAGAGACTACAAGAAGCAAGATATCCACAAAATTGAAATTATATTTTCAGTAATAATTTGTACTTATCTTAATGCTTTTGACTTTGCAGTTTCCAATAAACATCATATGCTATACATTAAGCACAGGCTGAAATCTCAATCTTGCTACACATAATTAAGCATGTCGTTTTAATTTATTTAATGTGAATATTGGCCCGGATATTATGTAAACATGAGTCGAAACATGTTACCATTGCATTTGTAAGAACTAACATCAGTATTGTCAATCAGTTTTATTGACGGGACTTACACACCCAACTGTAAAATGGAAAATATTGCAAGGCTAGAATTTTGTGGGCGATTTGAATGAGTGGGTAGAACAGGAACAAAACTGAAATAATTGTCAATTGGAACAACACATAAAACGAAACAAGTAAAGACCTAGGTCATTCAAGCCAAGGGAATTATGTGCCTTCCTTCTATTATTTATAACTTCCGAATTGTCACTTTCATAGTCAATATTGAGCAAGAGGGCATAGATATGTAATTGTGATCAGTTTTGTGATTTATGTAAACTTTCATAATCATCATTCTTCAGATCGTGTCGTTTATTCTTGCCTCAGTTTCATTGCCAATAGTTATTAAATATTTGTTGGGTAAAGACGTGAACCTTGGTTTCCTGCACTGAGAAAATAGCGTAGATTGAAGTAGTGGGAGAAAGGTATAAACTGCTGGGGGTATTTGAACTTACGTTAGGGGAAGCAATAAGGGTCAGAAGAAAATCTGAACAGCCTAATAAATTATGAACCTCGCCAAATATAACTAGGATAATCAGAACAATGAGGATGAGATGAAGAGGACATGTAGCATGTACGGAAATAAAAGAGGTACGTATCAAATTTGTGTGTGAATACCTCATGCAAAAAGATTACGTGGAAGGCTTGGGCGTGGGTGGGGAATAGTATGTAAACGGTTCTTAAAGAAATAGTGTGGGAGGTTTTGTGCTGTATTCCTCTGACTCGGGATAAGATCTAGCTGCCGGCTGTTGCGACCAGGATTAAAACGTTTCTGGTTTCACGAAAGGCACGAATTAGCTGCATCATCTGAGTTCGTGTCATATTATGGAGGCTGAATTATTGACAGGTGCAGAACATTAGTAGAAATAATACCGATGTGAGGGAACTTCCTGTGGTAGTGGTGTGATGCTGCTATTTGTAACAGTATTGCTGTTAGTATTAGTGGAGTTAATGGAGGTGGGACGTACGTGGTGCTGCTGCTAATATTAATGCTAGTGCAAAATAATAATATTTATGTCGGTGATAATGTTAATATCAATATTGACGTAAGAATTTTTCGTCAGTACATACTACCCGTTTGGGTCCTACAGACTATCATCCGGCATTAAAATATATGACCTTAAAATGTAAAAATTAAAAACATATATATATTCAAAATTTGCGAGATGTCACAATTGTACAAGCCATTGCAATCTTTATGGAGCCTTAGTTTATGAACATTTTGAATATTTCCCATGTGCGTATCTTTTTGTATGTCCACCTGTTGTTTCTAAAAGATGTTAAAATACGTACTTTAGTTCAGGCACTTTTCTGACTGATGTACCTGTAGTCCATCGTCGGTTCTCTTAAAAACCTATGTGCAATTTTTACGCCTGCAATAAATATCTTTATTAATATTTGGAAAAATTATGTGTACTCTTTCTATACACATTTATTTAGAATTACTATATTCATATTATTGGTTTCGGTGTCTACTTTGCTTTAGATTTATATGTGTAATTTTTTTTGCGTTATTTACATTGCAAATTTATAAGTACATAATTTCTATTGGAAAGTATTCTGTAATTGAATGTACTGTAAGTGTGGTTGTAAGCATTGTTTTTTTTAAATATCGTACAGTTGTTCTTTAACTTGAACTTAGAAATTTCATTTGCTCTTTTTATCTTGTGAAAGTTTTGTCCGTACGTCTGACGGCTACATAGTGACTAGGTTAATATCGCATCGTTACAAGGCTGACGTCATTAGATATGATGCATTCTACAATAATTTACTCGAGACTCTATTTTTGTCATTTATTTGATTATTATTTCTAATTACACATGTGGAATTTTTTCCAAAGTAATCATATATTATCCCTTTTTCATTAAATGAGGGATACTCATGAGATTTATAGTGGATCCAGTAACTGATGTTGTCTGAATGTTGTTTTGCGAAATTTTATTTTCTGCAGCCAGTTTTGAAATCCCTGTAATGTTCTTTACACTTTTGGTAGAACTAACGTCCGGTTTGCCCCATATATTTCTTGTTACATTCTTCTGATTGTAATGTTTGTGATGCATGAAACAAAAAAAAAACATTGCAGTATTACATAACTTTTATAATTTTAGTCTCAACGTTACGAAGATTAATATTCATTAAGATTCATGTTGATTAACACCTTGGATTATACCATTGCGACTGGCAGATAGTTATCCATATTTCGAAGGATGGTAACTCTGTATCAGTCGAAACGGAAAGAATTTTTGTGGATTTTTTGGCTTTGAGTAGAAGGCACAGTGATCACTTAAAATGTCGGTAGCTTCTTCAAGTGGACACAACAGAATATCTCAGAAGGCTCGAATATTCATCAACGAAGCCTTATAGTTACGAGCGTTGTAAGAAACGTAAATGTACCATGCGTCATGGATTAGCATACTATCTGTGATGTAATTGTGTTTGAAAGTGGTGCATTGTAAGAACATAATCTGAACAATAGTTAATAAATACAATGTTGATAGGTGTAACTAATATTTCCTGCGATGTACATTTGCTTCCGCTCCGCAGTTACAAACGAAAACTACGCTGTTTCTAAGGTAACCTGCACGGACAGTTGTTTCTGGTATTCAAACAATGACCGCGTAAGACGCGGCTGTCAGTGAGGCGTGTGAATTTTGATCTCCAAACCTAAATGTTTAGGAGATCAGGTACGTGTGACGAACTTCCTTTTAAAGTGCTTTTCTAGCAATTACGTTTGCATGCAGCCTATTTTCGATGAGATGGCAATGCGAATGAAACAAGAATTAAGTAAAAAATTGTTAATAAAAAATTACGCTGTAAAATAGAATATGAGGCAACTTATTTAGAGGAAAAACCCCTGATGAAGGAACACAAAATGATTGTGTGAGTTAGACAAAGGCGGGTATTGAAATGTAACTAATGTTAAACTTTTATTGTAATAGTGCCCTATTAGTCGCTGTTTACTACGGAATGAGGTGTCTCTGAATTGTTACTGGGAAATGCCATACGATATCGCTTATTAGGCGAATTCTAGGTGTCTGTGTTAGAACTAAACTTGAAACTGGCCTTATATTTGGAATTAATGCTATATTTTCATGGGTGTGTGAATTAAGATGGAACATTGTTCTATACGAACACATCATATGTGCTGTTGGGGATTTATAGGCGTTGGTCATTGAGTGTAATTAATTATCTCAGAAGTTACGATCAATTATTTTTATAGTTGTTGTTTAGTGTGGTGATGATGGTCATAATGATACAGAAAAACTCCAGTAAAACAACCCATGTGACGTTTTATTTTCTTTCTTTATTTCTTTTTCTTTTTTTTTTTTGTTTGACCTCTGTCTACCAACTCATAGTAAATGTAGAGAGTTATTTTTGCTATTGATCACAGTGACACACCCACACACACACACAAGACACACATTCACACACACCACACACACACACACCCACAAGACACACATTCACACACACCACACACACACACACACACACACACATATAGTCGGTATGACTCCCCTGGAAGAGTGATCAGCTCGTGGCAGAGACCTCTACGTGACAAGACACAACACTAACGAGACAGAGAGTGAGAGACTTTACTTATAGAGAGATAGATAGAGAGAGAGAGTGAGAGACTTTCATTCTCCCTGTGGGATTCGAGTGTGAGTGGCCTCAGACCCACACCGCTGGGATAAATGTGTATTTCAATATTTAAGGACGTAGTTCTCATTAATTTTCGTACGACTTAATATTTTTAATTACATTACTACATGTACTGTATGAAAAACTTTTTCGTATCCTCCAACATTATTTAATAATCGATTGCTTAGTAGTGACACAATGTGTTTTCTGCGCGGTAGGAACTTCATTTTTAAATGTAAGGTAGATTTCTTCTACCCTCCATGTTTGTTGATGTAGGTTTTAGCACACTTTTATCCAGTTGTTTACGTGGGCACTAGCTCCTGTTTTCACAGAAGGGCTAGAGACTCTTACCATCTGGCGATAAATCCGTAGTTAAACAGATTCGCATTAGCGTGACGGGTCTTTAGTAATTTAACAGACCTCGAGGGCTTAGAGTTTATTTTGGCACATATAAATCTTACGTTGCCCCCACATTTTCTTCGCCCTAATTTCTCACACTTCTCCATACTGCCCTGTAACCTATTGCAAATCCAATATTCTATCTGTCTCAGAACAGGGGTGTACAGCAAGGTCCGTAGTTTACAAATAAGAACATAGCAAAAATTTATACAGGAAAATATTCTTGTATAATTTGAAAGATATCTAAACGCTTTATTTCTAAATGCAGGTATGAATTTAATTTATTGTAGTTTTAAAAGAAGGTGTTGGGGCTTCAAATAGAATAACAAGAAATATATTTAGGCAGGACTGGCCGGTCTCCAGGCCCAAATTTGAACCCGGAGATCCAGCATACGAAATAAGACATTACATCGTTATATAGTGTGTCCCTTCTTCTGTGCATTGTGTTTATTTTTGTGGTTGGGATGATGTCATAATACTTAAATCTCGTACCCAATGTATACTTTTTTAAATTTTTGGATTCCTTTCCAGTACTTCTGCTATTCTGTATGTTTTGAAGCTTTCGCGACGACAGAATTCAATGAAATTTCCTCGGGTAGACAACCACGACAGGATGTGCAGGTTTTCCGACGTTTGATGAACTACCTCCCCGTCTTCATAGTGTGCTGGTGGTTTTTTCATTGAATTCTGCGATCCTTCTTATTTCCGTGGCCAATCGGTCTAGGAGGTGCGTCTGCGGCCGCTCGCTAACTAGTATTGAGAGTTTAAAATCCCGCTGTGGACATGGATGTCTTTCTCTTGACAGTGTTGTGTGAACTCAGGTATAAGTCTCTGCGACGGTCCTATCGCTCGTCCAGAAGAGTCCTACCGAGCGTGGTGTATCTGAGTGTGATAGTGGAGCCTTCTCGAAAATGAGGAGGCCCTGGCCCACTAGGGCTGTAGAACCATGAAGAAAATTTTGCGAGCCTATATAACCGCCCTTTTCTACTTTCTTAATCTGTTTGTTAATCGCTTTTACTCTGTAATAGAGCAAAGATTTTCACACAGTTTATGGTGTCTCAACTATTGCCCTTTAAAGCCTTTTAACTTATTGTCTATCTTGAACGTCTTCTCCATTAAGAATAAAATTCCTCCCATCACGGATGATCCACTAACTCATACATCAGCAGACTTTCTTCAGTCATACTAAAATTAAAAACTGTATCTTAAATCACCCTCTGTGTATAAGTCTTGGATTTGACGTCGGTCGTTTCTACTACCGTGGGCCGGATAGCGTAGTCGGTATAGCGACTGGCTACGGGTTGAACGGTCCGGGGATCGAAACCCGGTGGGGGGGCGAAATTTTCCGCACCTGTCCAGACCGGCGCTGGGGCCCATCCAGAATCCTGTACAATGGGTACCGGGTCTTTCCCGGGGGTAGAGGCGGCCGGAGTGTTGAGCTGACCCCCACCTAGTGCCGAGGTCCTAGAAAGAGTAGAGCTATACCTCTACTCACCCTAAGGGCCTACCGTTTCTACTACCAAATGTGGAGAAGTATGTAAGAACATCCTATATTCGCTCCCGCTTTCTGACCAAATAAAAGCTACTCTACTGCACTCTTCATAGAGCCCGGATAGCTCGGTCGGTATAGCGACTCTCTACGGGCTGGATATTGGGGGATCGATTCCCGTTGGAAGCGAGATTTTCCGCGCCCTTTCAGACCGTCCCTGGGGCCCATCCAAACTTATGTACAATGGTTAACGCGTCTGCCTCCTGCGGTATAGCAGTCGAGGTGTGGCGAAGAACCACCCACCCACATTTATCGCCGAGGTTAAAGAAAGAGTAGAGCTGTAATGCTACTCACCCACTGAACCTTCATTGCCTGTTATTGGGTGAACTTTGCCTTTTATTGTATCTGCACACTTGACTGCCAATTGTGTAATATTATCTGGAACTAGACGAAATTCATATTGTAAATCTGTATTGAGTATCGTGTCCTTATGCTTGCGAAATTTCAGTCAGCAGTTAAGTTACCGTTTGGCCACTGTAGTTAAAATATCACCCATCAATACTTAGTTATACGACAATAGTTATGCGCATAAACTGGAAACACATTTGAGATAATTATATATATATATATATGAGTGGGGACACGCGGTGGCGTAGTCGGTTGAGGCACTGTGTTAAAAACCGGAAGATCGCGGGTTCAATTCCCGATATTGTCATTGGATTTTTTATTGCCATAATCCTTCCGGTCGCACTATGGTTCTGGGATTGACTCAACATCCAATAGAAATGAGTACCAGGAATATCTTCTGGGGGGTAAGGTGGCCGGTGCAAAGAACTCATAAACTTACCACGTTCTTGTGCCAATTGTCTTGAAATCTGGGAGCCTCACCTCCTGGAACCCTCAGGGCCTGACAAGGCATGTAATGGGATTGCTTTACCTTTAAATATGAGACGTTTATCCAAATTCGGTCACAGAAAATTTGATTACAAAACATTTCAAAATGTCAATTTTCGAGATATTTCCTTCTTAAAGACCGCTTACGCCGCGTTCTAAGAGAGCGTCATTTGGTTACTTTGTGCTGCTCACCCCTGCGTCTAAGAAAGCAACGTTTCATTACGTCACTTTATTCTCCTTCAGTCGGCTGGGCTGATGAATTGCTTTGTGGTCACTAGAGTCACGACGCGGAAGCTTATGTGGGTGTAGCAATGGCTAAGAAGTTCGACATTTATGTTCAGGATCTGGATGCTAGCTTTCTCCCCACATACTGCGGGTTCATTCTGAGTGAAACATTTATCATATGGAGCACGGGCGAGGATTTCCCATTATGTAAGGGGTGTCCAATTTTTCTTTGCAGTTCAAACATAATACAGTAAAAGTAAACTAAATTTCACCCTAGAACAGGCCACGAAGGTCCAGAGAGGTTGTAGATGTATAGCTCTACACTTTCCTTAACCTTGGTGCTAGATGGGGGTGGGTGGTCAACGCCACGCCCCGGCCGCTTTACCTACGGGAAAGACCCTATACTCATTGTATAGGAGGCTGGGTGTGTCTCAGGGCCTGTCTGGACAGGGCGGAAAATCTGACCTCCACCGGCAATCGATCCCCAGACCGTCCAGCCCGTTGCAAGTCGCTATACCGAATGAGCTATCCCGAGCCGTAATCGTAATACAGGATCGCCCTTAAATTCAAAATATAAACCTAAGCGTTGAGAGGTAAAAACGGTTCAAGAAGAACAGTCCGTGAAGGGTCAGAAAGGGAATAGAGGTACAGCTCTACTGTTTTTTTTAACCCTGGCGCCAAGTGTGTGATGGGCGGTCAACGCAATTTTCCAGCCGCCTTACTCCCGAGAAAAAAAAACCTGTGCCAATTGCATAGTAGGCTCAGTGGTTTTGGACGGGGCGGAAAATCTGACCTCCAACGGCAATCGATCCCCAGACCGTCCAGCCCGTTGCAAGTCGCTATACCGGCTGAGCTATCACGGCCTACCTAAGTCTTGAAAAGATTCACAATTTTCATCACTATTTCAATGTTATACGGTCTTGTGTTGATAATTAGAGAGTTGTTCAGTAAATAATTTTACGTGGCACAATATTTCTTAATTAACAAGCCAACATTCATCGTCATTATATAACGAAAGCTCTTGGCCGAACTTATGCCATCTCTCTCCAGGGCAGAAATCCATCTTGGCTCTCACAGACTTAGAGACGACAGGTCCGAAATAAATACTTTTGATGCAGGGTTTAATAACAGGAGTCAAGCTTTTCCATCAACTGCAAATTGGAAATATTTTCCCACGATAAAATAAATATTTCAATTTTAGCGCGAACTATGTGGAAAAGTAGTGGAATGGCAGTACACTGGTTCGTTATTTCGTTCGTTCATCTACTCATTCATTCTGCTGCCTGTCTTACGACAGGTCCACAACTTCTTCCAAAGCGAGTTCTCGACACAGTGCGATCTAGTGCTTCCCTCTTCAGTTTACAGTATCCTCCTTTTTCTTAAGGCCATTCAGTAGCTGCTTACATCTTCTTCCACGCCCTTCCATCCCTCCTATCCTTCTATCTTTCTTTCAAAAACGTGTTTTAGAAAATAGTTCCTACGTAAGATGTGACCAATCAATTTAGTTACATGTCTTTTTATTTTTTGAAGAATATTCCTCTCCTTTTTGACATTTTGTAACACTTTTTCATTTCTCATATAATCGGCCCAAGTGATCTTCTCCATCCTTTTGCATCACATCATGTGGTGCATTTATTAAAGCAGAAAAACCAAGAACCATAATAAATGTGTTTTAAACTTACTGTCGGATCCAGGCTCATAATTACTTATTTCCGAAGATGAACAGAGATGTAGCTGGAGCACGTAACAAAGCAGTAGATAAATGTTCTTTTAACAAACACGTAGCTATTTGTTCTGGTGGTCATCTTGGTATTACATATTCCGAATACATTCTTAATGTATAGTTGTAATATATAGTAATATAGATAATGTACAGTAATATATAGTATAATAGTAAAATAATAATATATAGTATTGTATAGTATATAGTAAAAGGGTAAAGTGTTCCCGTTACAGGCCCGGTGTGGCCCAGAGGGTGGGTAGAAGTATAGCTCTACTCTTCCATGACCGCGGCACTAGAAGGGAGTGAGTGGTCAGCAGCACGCTCCGGACGCACTTTATCCGCAGAAAAGACCAGGTACCCATTTTACAGGATGCTAGATGGGCCACAGGGCCAGTGTGGACGGGCGGAAGATCTCGTCCCCATCGGCTTTCGATCCCCGGAAAGTCCAGCCCGTAGTCAGTCCCTATACAGACTGAGCTACCCGGCCCATATAATATATAGTAATATATATGTTCGTCGACGGAAATAAAGAATTTCAGATTAATGTTAGGCGCTTAGCAGCCACTGAGACCCGCTTAAGCTACAATTTTTTGTAAGCCTATGGTCCTGCTAACCGCGACGTGTCATGTCCACCTCAACCGGCACATGACGCAGTAAGATTTAATATGAATACTCCCCGTAAGGATCGCCGTCCATTACAGTGACAGTTAAAATATGAACATGTCCTTGGAGCAATACTTCACAGCGAGGATGATATTTTTTGTGTTACGCTGTTTTAAAACGCCCTTCGTGATGGGTCAGTAGATGGCCATCATTCACCGACAGATGTTTGCTAATCTCGTGCACAGTATCGGAACTATCGCACCTACTTGTAACCCGATTGTCAGATATAGTCTGTAAACTTCTAAATTGTAGTGAAGCTAAAACTGGAGGTCATTCCAGAGTTCAGTAAGGTAGCGTGGATGAAATGGCCTAATATATGACATCCACGAAGAAAATATTTGCGATTCATATTACAAGTAAAACATATTAAAACACTTTATTATCCAACAGATGTGCAAATATATGGTTCGTAGATACAATTAGAATTATTATAAAATATTTAAAATATTTAAAATTTCTCCAACATGTTTCGGATCACAACGGATCCATCATCAGGGAGCTCTATACAGTGCTTGGCTAAAATTACAGTAATGGTTTTTTCGTGTCCGTTAATATGGACGTAGTCGGTGTTATGGCAGCATATTTGCCCGTGGTGTGTGATTGTACTGCAGAGTTTAGAGAGTGCGTTTGCGTGCTGCACAGTCTAGAGAGTGCGTGTGTGTGCTGCACAGTCTAGAGAGTGCGTGTGTGTACTGCACAGTCTAGACAGTCCGTGTGTGTACTGCACAGACTAGAGAATGCGTGTGTGTACTGTACAGTCTAGAGAGTGCGTGTGTGTGTGTGTACTGCACAGTCTAGAGAGTGCATGTGTTTACTGCACAGTCTAGAGTGCGTGTGTGTACTGCACAGTCTAGAGAGTGCGTGTGTTTACTGCACAGTCTAGAGAGTGCGTGTGTGTACTGCACAGTCTAGAGAGTGCGTGTGCATCTGTTGGATAATGAAGTGTTTTAATCGTCATTGATGCACGGTACAAACATGAAGATAACATACTAGGTTACCTTAATGAGTAACCTTTATAACCATAAACCTACATCATGCTATACAAGGTGGCACAAAGGCCACTTGCCGTTACAAGCAATGTGTTAAACATTGATTGTCAGGTGACTTTCGCGCCATCCTCTATATATAGAGTATGTAATCCTTTACAAAACAGTGTAAGAAGGAATTAAACTATACAGGGCTTTTGGACCAGTTACATTTCACTCTTTGTGTCATCCAACCATAGAATAATTAATTGTTAATTAACTGGGAAAATGTAAAAGGAAAATACCCTCTTATGAGTTGAAGTGTTAGCTCGTGGGCAGCGAGAAATAGGGCAGAAGAATTCAACTAGAAGAGTCTTGTTTTCCAGCCGATATTCGAAATCAGTGACCTTCAGGAAAAATGTGAGAAGACTGACGTAATTTTCTGGGTGTATTTCTACATCATTAATGCTTTATTGTTTGGCTAATTACTTCTTAAACAAATCTCAGAGCTACTGGGTGTTATCACTTCACAGAGCGCTAAAATATCTGACAACTGTTCGTGAATTTTCGGTTTGTCGTCCGTGGCGGAATATCGGCGCCAGTGCTGAAGGTTCTACGTAGTTCTCTGTAGTTCCTGCAGGATAATATCGGTATATTTCTTTCATTATACCACGACCTGTTCCTACGAGGTCCTGTCCTTTTTCACCAATTTCCTCACCATTCGATAAAATGTACCCACAAAGGCAAAATTGTCTTTATATATGCCATAAAGGAATGTAAAGGGAGCAGAGGTTTAACTCCACTCATTCTTAACCCCAGCAAGGTCAACTTCATGCCACGGCCGCTTTACACGTCGGGAAATAATTCCGGCACCCATTGAAATAGTAGTTGGTTGGTCTGCAGGACTGGTCTGGAGGTTTTTGGAGAAAAGAAAATCTCTGGACTTCGCCGAGTTTCTAACCCCGTACCGTCTAGCCACTGGGCCAGGTAGCTCATTCGGTATAGCGACTGGATACGGGCAGGAATATCGGGGGATCGAATCCCGGTGAGGGGCGAGATTTTTCACACCTGTCCAGAACGACCTTGGAGCCCACCCAGCCTCCGGGAGTAAAGAGCGGCCGGGGCGTGACGTTGACCCCTCACCCCTTCTAGCGCCGTGATCAAGAAAGAGTAGAGCTATACCTCTACTCCGCGTATGGGTCGTACAGCCTGTGCAGAGACTCGGTTCCTGTACAAGTGTGCAACTTTACCTTTATTTTTTACCGTCTAGCCAACAGCATACTCACCTGTCTGCTACGCTGTCTCGGCGCCAATACGTAATCATAGCCTGGCAATGGAATAGACGTAAAATAAACAACAAACTAGTTTAATTAAAAAACTAACGGACATATCAACAAATCCACCACGTTGACAGAACTAACAATTTTTAGCAAGAGATCGTTAGAAGTTTTCACATCTTAGATAGAAGCCAATTCAGCTAAACCTGTCGATATCAGACCGTCCTATCAATCTCTGTTAGCCTCCATGTTGATCTACTGGTCGTCCACCCATCCACCCACATGAAAAATAACGAACCAAGAAAAGGCTACTTTCGGATGACCAGAGCTTCACAACAGGAAGAAATGTTCCAAGTTGTTAGGCCTACGTGTCTGAACCTAATTGGTCCAGAACACAACAGAGAAGAGACAAATAAATGTCGATGGGGTGGCTTTCCTGCTTCTTATTTTGGGGTGCAGCGGGGCAAATGTCAACCCGGGGACAGACTGTTCTTATGGAGGCTTTCGTTGTTGTCCTCAGTATTTTCTGGAAGAGAATTTTACATCTGAAATCAGTATAGGACATGTGTCCTTTACATCTGTTAGTAACTTATTATCCACGGATAATGCTGATGGGCCTGAGATACTGATACTGCTCTCAGTGCTGCAGAAAATAAACAGGATATTTATGAACCCGATGGCTCATTATTGTGCTCAGCACATGTTATTGGAGTCGATCCTCAGCCAGACAAATTCAGTCCATCTCTTCGTCATTCTGTTTGTTAAAATCGAGTGTAGTATTATTTCCATTTCACCCTGAGTATTTAAAGACATTCCTTCGCTTCAGATATGCAATCCAAAACTATTGTTTGTGATCTTTCCCATTCCCAATGCATGTTGTACTCTCAGCATCCCATTAATGTTTATTGGCCGATTCCAGTGGCCGTGCGGTCTAAGGCGTAGGTCTGCGGGCGATCGATTTCTAGGATCGCTGGTTTCGAATTCCGCTAAGGGCATGGTTATTCTTCTCTTGGGTTTGTTTTGTGTCTTGTATGAAACGACCTCCGCAACAAGCCGTTCACTCGTTCGGAGTCCTACCAGGTATGTGTGTGTGTGATCTGGAAACATCTACAAAGAGGCGGTGTGGGCATGACTTGTACCACGAAAAATAGAGTCGAAATGGTTTAAAGCTTCATAAGAGGGACTGGATATTTTGTGTCCGTATGAACGATCAGCGTAATGTATGGTTAACATTGAGGAATTAGTTGGCACCGCAGAATATCTGACGCTATAGAAAAGGTGTCGCATAAACCACTGTCTTTATAACCGACTTCTGCTGCAATATTAAGTGAAGGCTAAAAAGAATTAAAAAAATATGTATTTAATTTATAAATACTCTGAGTAAAAACACGTGCATGATATGGCTTACACATACAGCAAGTAGAGGACTTGTTTGAGGTGTTTGCGCGTGCGTGCGTGCATGGGAGAGTGTGTGTGTGTGGGGGGTGTTTGTGTTGTGTGTGTGTGTGTGTGTGTGTGGTGTGTGTGTGGTGTGTGTGTGTGTGTGTGTGTGTGTGTGTGTGCATGCCTGGGAGTGTGTGTGTGTATACATATGAATGTAAACTAGATTGGGGTGTATGTACTTGTCTAACACAACTATATGATGGGAGAGATATGTATAGAATTTATTACAAAATAACAACTACATGTTTCGGCACTTTACATTGGTCATCTTCGGGTTGAGAAAAGGCCGATGTAAAGTGCCGAAACATGTAGTTGTTATTTATGTAATAAATTATAAATATATATCTACCATCATATAGTTGTGTTAGACAAGTACATACACACCAATCTAGTTTAATTATAAACACAACGGGGATGACGAACTTTATGATTACGTATGAATGTGTTTGCATAATCCTGTTGGCTGTCATATTATGTCATTCCATGTTTGAAATATATTTTCCTATTTAAACAATATATAGGCTGTGCGCATAAGCCATATGTATTGTTGTAGTTCTTATCGGCTGATACATATATGTCGGTCAGAATCGAGCAACAAATGTCAGTCATTACGGTGGTTTTATTGTGCAAAATAAATATGTCTTTTTTTCGACAAAGACATAAAATTTATACCGGGAAATAGATTAAGCACGATTTTAATAGGTCTGTAAAGTCGTAATTTGGGCTTTTAAGTGTTACCAATTATGTCACTTGCAGTTATATTGTCTATCTATATAAATAAACACTTTACACGCTACAGATTTTGACACAAACAGACACAAAATTTAAGTTTAACTTGTCGAATCAAGTTTGTTATGCCCAACTAGGAGTTATGTGTTGGAGGAACAGAATTCAGTGTTTATTAAACCAATTTATATTCCGTAATGGTCCCACAAAACCCATTTTCCTATCAGTACGAGGGCAGGGAATCAATAACTTCTGTACACACTTGACCTTTGTTACTAATGGAAGTTAACACACTTTACGGTCTTCTGGTCTGAACCATGATGCCCATTGAGAACATCAAGTTACCTGACATTTTGATCGGTGTTACTTGGAGCATAATTGCATCACAGCTATTGAGGGCAAGCTGGGTTGTTTCATTAGCTGACGACATACAGCAGCATCCTGCCTGTGACGCTGACTGTTGCCAAGGGACTCATAATTCCCCAGCAGCCATCAAGCCATCTCAGGATTCCGTGCTCACAACATTTCGCAACCATTTGGATTGTCCTATTTATATCTAGATCTTCCAAGTGTCCTCTTTTATTCAGGTTTAGTGATTAGAGTTTTGTATGCATTTTTCATTTATTGCGTTCATATTCGTAATGAATAGATCTAACGCTGAACGTTTTTTAAAAACAAATGTGCTACTTAGTATATTTGTACACACAGACAAGACGTAATTAACGAATTTGAAGAGGGGTAGTTAGGGAGGAAATGTTTTTCACCATCCGTGTAGTATGGCACAGGTTTATCTGGCATTCTGAAGAATCTGCTGCCTACATAACCCGATATATTGTAGTCAACATAGCGACTAGCTACGGACTAGACGGTCCGGAGATCGAATTCTTGCAGAGAGGAGGATTCCTGTTCCTATCCAGACTGGCCCTGATCCCCACCCAATCTCCTGCACAATGGGTAATGTGTCCCTTTCCACAGAGGTAAAGCGGTCAGAGCGTGGCGTTGAACACCCACCACATCTAATGTTGAGGTTAAAGAAGAATTCGGATGCGTGAAGTTTAGTGAAGTGCAGTGAAGTGAAGTGAATTGAAATGTAGTTAAGTGATGTGAATTGAAGTGACGTGACGTGAAGTGAATGAAGTGAAGTGAAGTGAAGGGAAAGGAAGGGAAGGGAAGGGAAGGAAAGGGAAGGGAAGTGAATTGAAGTGCAGTGAAGTGATGTGATGTGAATTGAAGTGAATGAAGTGAAGTGAAGTGAAGTGGAGTGAAGTGGAGTAGAGTGAAGTGAAGTGAAGTGAAGTGAAGTAAAGTGAAGTGAAGTGAAGTGAAGTGAAGTCCAAAATTAAAACAAAAGAAAGACAGTGAATGAAAAGGAAGACAAACAGAGCAGAGAAATCGCGGATAAAAATAGACAAAATTCGTTGAAATTGAAGAAAGTTTGCATTTTTTGGAATGCCCTGCAAAGGGTCGAATAGTGTGCAAATTTCTTTGCTTTGTATCCTGAATATATGCAAAGTGCTTACCCGAAAAGTACACAAAATTACACGGCGTCAAGTTACAAAACACTTTAACTCTTCATATTCCCCGCCGCGGGAACCGCAAATCTCATAAATAAAACAGACACATAATCATACAGGTCGTAATGCTCGACTCGTGATATGAACTCGTGATTCTAGCGTAAAGGAAGTTAATATTAAAATGAACCTTGAAGATGCTGGACAGGGAGACATGAACTGGATTGATCTGGCTGTGGATAGAGACAGGTGGAGGGCACTTTTGAATGAGGTAGTGAAACCTAGGGTTCCATATAGGGCGGGGAATTTCTTGACCAGCAGAGGACCTGTTAACTTCTCAGGAAGTACTCTTCTCCATGCAGTTGAATTGTAGCTTAAAGGCGGTTGAAGAGAGTTGGCGGTTCTTAGAACGAGCAGCCAGTTTAATAGAAGAGTGATGATCGTATCGTGAGAATTACAACGAAGAACTGGTTTGAACAAAGGAACTGCTAAAGAACAACAGAGATTAGAATCCACTGACACATGAGTATGGCCCCTCTATTTGACATTCAACTGCCTGAGTTCGACAGTTCACATTGGTGGCTAAAAACGAATTGTTTTTTCAAGAAGTTTATATCTCCAGGGATTCTACTGTTGAACCAGGAGCAAGGACTGGAGATGAATGCTGTTTTTAAATTAATGACTCTGTTCCTCCAGCACAAAGGAACAAAACAAACGAACAAGCTGGAAAGCATTTTTTTTTATAAAAAAATTTGTTCACTTTGAATTTGTGTTTGGTTTGTTGAGTCTCTCTGCCGCAACACGTATACTTGTAATTCCTGGAAAAGACTTTGTTCGCAGTTACTTTGTGAGAGACTGTTGCATCTGATAACGCGCATGACACTGCTAGACATTTCGTGCAGTTCCAACATGCCTTATCCTGTTTTTATAATTATAATAAATTCTGAGACGCTGTCGCTAGCTCAGTATATACAGTGTTACATGCTGGCATTTTTATGAATAATGAATTGGAAAGGATGCAGAAGATAGTTGCCGTTGCTTAATTAAAACTACTAATCATATACATTTTTGGAGTAACTGAGAAAACCATGAAAATCTATCATTATATTCGGTGTTTCTGACCACTTCCGTTTAGCCGTTAAATAGTTGTGTTCTTTTCGACGTATTCTCCCTTCTGCACCCTAAAACTGGGGGTATGCGATGGAGTCGTTGGTTAAAGCACTCTTTGCAAGGCCGAAGGTACCGGGTTCGACTCCTGGGAGGGGGGTCATTAGGCCGCAGTATGACACTGGGGTCGATTCATGCTCTAACAGAAATGAGTATCAGAGATATCTTCTTGGGGGTAAAGGCGGCCGGCGCCTGGACCGACAAACTAAACACCTTCATGTGCTGTTTACATAGAAAGTTTGGCAACCTCAATCTCCTGGAGCCCAAAGGGACTGTCCAGGCCTCTAATAGGACAGCTTTCCTTCTAAAATTAGGCTCGATTATTCGAAATCAGTTATGTGCGTGGATGTATATCTGCCCTTTACCTGTGTTTACCTGTACTTAGGGGCCTTAGGATTGTCTGAGCCCTCCTCAGACTCGTCCTACCAAACTGTCGAAAAAGCAGAAAGTAGGAGGACCTGGGACACTTTTCGATAAAGCGCTTTCGAAGGAGATTGAGAATTTGTTATCTAATTTATTCTCACAAATGCTCTTCGAACAATATTCAAATTTACAAAACACTTAACACTTTTCTCAGCTTATAAAATATTATTTTTGTTCATAATTAAACTACATACAGTGATATTTTCTCGCCTGAACTTCTCTTCAAATAAAAAGGGTAAAATACATGGCGTTTCATAATGTATTCCGGGATTACAAAAATGTATTATAGGAAAACCGTAGGACACGTATTTACGAAGCCTGTACGGATAGAAGGAACAACTCAAAAATTTTTTCCCAGTAAGTTCCTTTTAATCGTAGTTCACATTTCTGCCGCTAGGCGATGCGAGTGTATGTAGTGAGAAAATGGCCTCTCCGGGGGAGAAGTCGTCTTGTGTGTTGGAATATCACATGAATAAGTCTGTGGTTACTGTACGAGGTGCATTTTGTGCAAAGTTATTCGTCCCACCCTTACCACGTGACCTCGCTGACCTAAAAGCACGGATCATTGCAGCAGTGAAGAATATCGATGCAACCATGTTGACGCGTGTGTGTGTGGCAAGAACTTGAATATAGTATCGATGTGTGCCGTGTCAAACGTGGTGCACACATCGAACATCGCTAGTTGTCAAAAAAAAACTTTTTCAGTTTTCCTGTGGCTGTGAACAATTCCATTAAAATAGGACCATTGGTTTTCTTGTTATAAATGTTTGTAATCACGGAGAACATTATGAAACGCGCTGTACATTTGTGCACGTATACACATTAAATTCTTCATTCGTTTTGTTGCACAGCTTCACTGGCTCTCTTAATGTATATATCTGTGTAATCCCGTACATGCAACTGTACAAGACACCATAAATAAGTGGATGGCCGTGTTGACTTTTGAGAATCAGTTCACTTCAAAAAATGAATTAATTTTACTTGGTATAAATTTAGATTCTACAAACGATGGAGAGTAACAGTACACAGCTTCTCTATTACTTACAACGACGGAGCAGCATGGTGATAGAACTTGTAAATACCAAACTCATCACCTTATGCAGTAATACGTATGCTTGTTAATGGAATTAGATGAATGTTGATTGAGAAGTTTATTACTTGGTTGCCTACCGTTGAAGCAGAAACGAACAGAGAACAGAACAAACAAGAAGACGGAATGGACAAATGTTTGTAGAAAACATAGGAATAATTTTTTTAGCAAACAAAGGGAATTTTTTACACACTAAATCCAGAAAGTTGCTAATATTTTCTGATAGTTACTGTGCTTTCGTAATGTTACATCTTGTCTACCGATGTCAAAAGTTTTTAAGGTAAAGAACGTGTCGGACCCTTAGCTTTGTCAAGGTATTCTTGCCCGCGCCGAAGTTAATCACACACAATATCCAACATATGCCGTCTGGACAACCATTAGGGCACAGAAATAGCACCAGCTGGTAGTCGTAACCCGATAAGGTGTTAGAGGTTATAGGGTTCTGAGAATGAAGCAGGCGTTGGCGTTGATGGAGACAAGTACCAAATTCTGTTATTATTGGTGGAGACAGTTCGGGGCTGTGGAAATGATATTTGACCTATAAAAGTTGATGTAGGTTGCAGATGACGAATCCTGCTCGTTTGCTGTGGAATACTGTTATAACTGCTTGGGTGACTATACTGAGGTCACGGAAAGCAGTCCAATGAGACGTGTGGATGATAATGGTGGAGGTTCCCCGTCTTTTCATTTGCCACACGGACTGTTCTATGACGGTCCCAGTGACCGAGGGGTCTAAGGCGTAGGTCTACGGCCGCACGTCTGCTGAGATTGTGGGTTTGAATCCCACCGGGGGCATGGACTTTTGTCTGTTGTGAGCGTTGTGTGTTGTCAGATAGAGGTCTCTGCGACGAGTTGATCACTCCTCCACAGGAGGCCTACCGACTATGGTGCGTCGTTGTTTGTGAGCTAGAAACCTCGTGAATGAAGAGGCCCTGGCCCACTGGGGGGCTGTCGCGCCAAAAACAAACTCTTCTGTACCCATGTGGACTACTTTGGTCTATGTCAACCAGTAACGTTTGCAGAGAAGTTTATCGTGTGGTCGTGGCTGGCAACATTATAGTGAAGGGAACTGAGCGAAACGTTTGTTTAAGGACCAGGATTCAGGCCGCACAAGTGATGAACTGTGGTTCATTTCCCAGAAAGATCAAGATATTGTCTCTCTTCTTCATAACTTACGGAGAGGCAATTACTTAATTACTCCATAGAGCAGAGTCCTTCTTGAGAAGCTAACCGGTTCTCAGTTAGTCAAGGAATTTTATGGCAACCGAAAGTTCATTACCACTTTTACAAGTGCCCGCCACCTGTCCCTATCCTGAGCCAGATCAGTCCAGTCCATGCTCCCCATCCCACTCCCTGAAGATTCATCTTCCACCAAAACTCATATCCCTTTTCCATTGCTGGGGTTGCACAAAAGGATCAATCCAGACCCGAAGCAAATGTATCGGTTATGTAGCAAGGCCAGTTTTGACGGTGAGGAGTTGTTAGCAACTCGTAAAAACCACAAGATGGAATACCACCCTTTTTCAGCTGTCGGCGACTGCTTCTTCAATATATTCGCAGCTACCCTCCATACTGGACGCCGTTTCTCCAACGACAACCCGAGGACGCGCCATGCCGTGGTGACGGGGACCCACTTGTCATGGTACGGACAGGCACTTGGGGGCCAACAAAGTCACTTAGCCGTTGAAAATCTGAAGCTCCTTCCCCATGTGCAAGGCGTAGAGTACGTGCATTTAGTCACTCACACCTATGTAATACCAAGGCTATGAATCCGTGGAGTTACAACTTCCCTCCCTCCTACGCCTGCCTGGAGGGATGATTACACGGCAGTATTGTCTTTCCGCCAGATGAGGAATTGTAAAATCATTGCAACTAGCCACTTAAAAGAACACCGTCTAAACGCCTTATGTGTGTTTCTACATAAAAAAGAAGCCTTTATGAACGTTGCATGGCGAAGCCTGTCGTCTGCCTGACGGTATTTTGTGGACATTCTGCTAGCAATTTCAACCGAAATATTTCGGAACTCCATCTACGTGTCTTGCTTTGCACATTCGGCTGTTTGGTGCACACATAATCATCATCATCAGCACCATAATTTAATTACACCAGTTGCCATACTCGTACATTAACAATTGAGTTGAATATATGGTTCTAACTGCAGTGTCCTGTGTGAAATATCATGTAACGTTTTTATAAATATAATTTACTTAGTTTCATTTTTTCCATTATTCTTAATAAGCGCTGATAATAATGATGATGATGATGATGATAATAATAATAATAATAATAATGAATATCGATGTGGGATTTAGCTCCTGACCTGTTCCACACAAACATTCAAAATCTTCCTTCCATATTTCAATTAGAGGCCTCTGATTCTGTAATTGCCAGTTTTTACTAACACAGTAATACTGGGATTGGGTTTCTGGCTATTTTGTAACATGCAGTCTCTTGTGTTGGTATTTATTACTCTGCGCATCTTTGTTTCTCTGGATTTTCAAACAGAATGTGGATAACATTCTGCATTACTCATTATAAAATTTCATAAAACTAGTTGTTTGTTTGTTGATGTGGAGTTTTCTTGTAACGACTCTAACAATCATTACACTTCCATTAAATTCGAGAAGTACTTTGACTGCCTGTTTGTGAAGAAGGTCTCTGTTTTGTGAACTGGTAGGCGTAATTCATTACAGTATAAATAAGGAGCCGAAGAAATTATCCGAAAATGAACTAGTGTATTGACATGCAGGCGTGTTGTAAAAACAGACGGACAGACATCGGTAGAAATCGGTTTATTGTCAAAACATTTCACTTTTAGTTTAAATATCATTTTGTATTAGAATTTTTAACAATAAAAATAATTTGAATGGAAGAATCACGATGTGCCTGTAACGTAATATAATACTAAATAGTGTACGTCAGCACAATCACTTTATTACTGAAGGTAATTATAAGGCTACGTGTTTCGACTATAGATTAGTCATCTTCAGGACTATTTTTGTCATTTGAGTCACAAGATGCTATGCACACTTTGTGTACACTATTTAGTATTATAACAAGAATAATGCTTTAATGACTAATAACAGCGAATTATCGAGTAAAACGTTAGATGACATAATGAATTGACATATATCTTGAGTACAATGTGAATAGCACTTAGATTTTTGCAATGTAGACATTTAACTCGCGAGCGAAGCTTCGTTTTTTATAGTTATTTACTTCTTCTTCTTCTTCTTCCATTGGCACTACAGCCCACTGTGGGCTTTAGCCTGTCGAACAATGTCCTTCCATTTTTTCCTATCTGCCACCAACTCTCTCCATCTTCTCACTCCCAGCACTTGCAGATCTCTTTCTATTTCCTCTTTCCATCTTTTCCTGGGTCTTCTCCTTCTTCTCGTCCCTCCTAGTTCTTGAGTGAAGATCTTTTGTGCATCCTATCCTCCTCCATTCTCTCTAGGTGACCTAACAGGCTTAGCCTTTGCTCTTTTATCTATTTTACTATATTTTCTCCTTTGATCATCTCTTCTAGTTCTCAAAGTTAATTACTTACATATGTTCAAAACTGTACATAATATTTTGTACTGCTTATATATTTCTCAGTTACTGTCGAAGCTCGAGTATTTTGTCTCTCGTTATTTCACAGACATAACAGTAGCAATCAACATTCTTCATATTTTTAGATCCGTTTGTATAAGTAGGAATTCCTGCTAATACGAGGGTTCGAATGTTGGGAGTTCCAGAGGATTGCAGGTTATACACGCAGATGTTCTTTAACAATATGCAGACCAGAGAAAAATACGTTTCTCTTCTCGACAGCAGTACATTTTATGAACATGTTTATCGGAATATATGCTGGAAATTTAGTTCGATTTGCATTCGTTGTAGACGCGTTTTATTGTAATGCGAAAACCAAGTACAGGGTTGTCGAGTACTACGATGTTCTTGGTTTATGTAATGGCAATGGATTAAGTGTGCTGTCAGGCGGGACACTGTAAGATAAGTTAGCATCTTGCGACAGGTTTGGCTGGTCTGCTGTTTGGTAAAGTTTAGTAAGGATCAGACCTACAAATCTCTTTGCTTATTATGAATGACATTCCTTCATGTGTTACAAGTAACTTGATTAAGAAAAGAACCACGTAAAACACGACTGTACTTGATTATGAAACAGTGTCTCGTTGATAATGAGCCACTTTTTATTACTTATTATTTGTACCAACCTGTTTATAAATATATATAAGATAAAGTGACCCCGTTACAGGCCCGGTGTGGCCCAGAGGGTGGGTAGAAGTATAGCTCTATTCTTCCATGACCGCGGCACTAGAAGGGGCTGAGTGGTCAGCAGCACGCCTCGGCCGCACTTCACCCCCGGGAAAGACCTGGTACTGATTTTACAGGAGGCTGGGTGGGCCCCAGGGCCGGTCTGGACGGACGGAAAATCTCGTCCGTACCGGGATTCGATCCCGGACCGTCCAACCCGTAGTCAGTCGCTATACCGACTGAGCTACCGGGCCCATGTGTGTGTGTGTGTATATATATATATATATGTTAAATTTTATTACGAACGCTCCTACATGTTTCGGTGCTTCTGCACCGTCTTCAGAGAGCTTTGATATTGCATTCGCTAGTTATATAACGTGAAAATTATTAAAATTACAAAAATAGTAGATCGTTGTACGAAAAAAATTGTGCTGTTGAAAAAATATGCAACTATACATAAAAATAATGAACTAGATGTTTCGGCCCGAAGAACCACCATTAGGCTTTATAACCACATGTTATATACAGCTAGCAGATGGCTGTTTTGGGATAACACAGGTAGTTTATCTTTAAAAAGATATTGTTCTAAAATTAAACATAATTTCATTTGGCTTGATTTTTAGAAAGTTGCCTACGTTTTTTATTTAACTTCACTCATGCGTCAGTGGGAAATTTTATAGGGTGTGTACTATTGTACAATCATCTCTTCCTATTAACAATTTTACCTGAATGAACAGTATATAATTACCAGACTTTTTTTTCCTGTGGCGCTGTGGCCCAACGCGGGCCATGGCCTCCTCATTCTTGAGGTTTCTAGATCACACACAACGACGCACCATAGTCGGTAGGACTCCTCTGGATGCGTGATCAGCTCGTCGCAGAGATCTTTACCTGACAACACACAACACTCACAACAGACAAACATCCTTAACTCCGGTGGGATTCGAACCCACGATCTCAGCAGGCGTGCGGCCGCAGACCTACGCCTTAGAGTTCATGTAACAGTGCGTTAGAAAAATGCACAGATTAATTTGAAGTAATGTTTCTCGTGACATATGCCACTGTTGCTTGTGATGGGGCCTGCGTAGGTGGAGTGAAGAACATCCTGTTCCCCTGATACTCGAATCATGCAGCTTCTAATGCCCCACTTTTACTTTCGTTAGGATTTCATCGCTAATGGCATAGTTGGAGAGATGGCTTACCAGGTAGCAATGCTGTGCAGTAAGATGCTGTTCACATTTTGTCCTACCACTAACAAGTACGAATATAGCAGTGATCACAGTTCATTATAGTGATTTAATCTTCAAATAGACAAGGACGTCGAAAGCACGATGCTATAGTATGTCAAGGTCATGGGAGATGGAAGTTTAATGGGTTAAAGAACGAATAAGTACAGGCAGTTCCGAGCATAACTTATACAGCCTGGTGTCTCATAGCGTAGCTTTCTAGTATTAAACATGTATTAGTATTCACTCAATTATTACACCAACTAATGCACTTATATAAAATTTTACACATTAAAACACTACAACTGCTCCGACATGCTTCGGTCCTAAGACCATCATCAGGGAGCTGTACTTCTTTGCCTTGCTAAAGTCACATTAAAAGCCGCATTAAAACCAGTCACTGATTAACTTCGCTGTACCAGTTGGGTATTGTGGCAGCATGCCGTGTTGTGTAGTGTTATGTTGCGAAGAGTGCCCTGCTATGGATGTGCATTCTGTGCTTCGCTTCGTGATACTCAGTACCCTACTAGTACAACGAAGTTAATTTATGACTTGCTTTAATGTGGCTTTTAGTGTGACTTTAGCAAGGCAAAGAAATACAGCTCCCTGATGATGGTCTTAGGACCGAAACATGTCGGAACAGTTTTAGTGTTTTAATGTGTAAATTTTATATAAGTGCATTAGTTGGTATAATAATTGAGTGACTCGACAACATGCACGGTGTAACAATGAAAATATGTATTAGTATTATTGTTTTGTTTATCTAATTACTTATTTATTTAGTTTCAAATATATCTTATTTCTGTTGCATTCCGTGTATCTTTTTTCCACTTTCTTGAATCAGGTGCCTTTGCTATGAAAGTACATTGATTATTCTAAGGACTGGACAACACAGGGGTGATGGTTCAGTTCCCGGCAGGAGTAGGAGATTGGTCTCTTTTCCAGTGTACCCACACAGGCTTTGCTGTTCCGCCAATCCCCTGTTCAGTAGGTAACGATACACCTTTCTAGGGGTTGAACCGGTGATAACGTGAATTTAATGTGTAGCCATATAATTCCTAGATTAAAAATCAGTGGAACTTTCCCTACATTCCTCATTCCCATACTGTTTTCATATTCAAATGTGGAATTAAGCGATAAGGATGTTACCTTGTCTCGAAAAGTCTGGAAACGATCATTCATTGATGCGGAAACTTATACCTAAATAACGGGATCGTCAGCTGGACCGCTGAGAGAACAAAAACCACAAACATCATCCTGTCTATTGAATACAGAAGTGCTTTTTTGTGAAGGGAATGTACTCCATCTTGTACTAAGTGTATGCCAATGAATTCATCAGGTTCCTTCGAAATAACAGTGTGTACCTAACAGACTACACGGCGTCACATCGCAGAAGACGGCAATGAGAACCTCAAATCTAGCATAATTCCGACGCACAACTTCACACTTAATTTCTTTACCATCCACTTTATATCTAGATTCTTATCATCTTTCTTCTATTAACCTTTTAAAGCCTAGCGGTTTTTTTACGTGCCACGTGACTTAATATTCAAAATCCTATATGGTGCTCGCCTTGCGTTGAATGTTTTGTACGGACCTCAGAACAGTCAGCGACCTATGCTGTGTTCGTCATTAAACGATAGATTTTATAACCGTGGTGGAACGTGTTTACAGCGCGGTACGGAATGATTCCTCGTATAAAGCAGATTACGTTTCGTCTGTACATGATTAAAGTGCTGTTTGCATTCCCCATTTCTTCTGTGCTTCGACATACCAATTCTCTCGCCCCTTGTGATGACTCTAAGATATTCCGTGAATGGCAGGTTGTGAAGCTCCATGCTCTGTAATTTTCTTCATCCTTGTTTTGCTTCCTGTCTTTTATGTCCAGATATTCTGCTTTAGTACCCTAATTTCGAACACCCTCAATCTATGATCTTCCTTCACTGTGAGACAAAATTCTACACCGGTTAAATTCGTGTTCAGTATTGCCTCATTAGGCTCCATTTATTACTGGTACAATCGTACATTTCAGGTTCCACATTCGTTGTATCTCTATACACAAACTCTTGTATTTTAAATTCTTTTCCGCTTCCTTTTGCACAACATTTCTGTCTGCGGGTATTGCCA
>Ga0131853_10002972_pt1 | contig 30437 bp, 14 predicted proteins | sample TergutLab28metaG_FD_92764 | JGI IMG/M metagenome (GOLD analysis project Ga0131853, IMG submission 92764) | Labiotermes labralis P1 segment gut microbial communities from Petit-Saut dam, French Guiana - Lab288 P1 (version 2) (version 2) | ecosystem: Host-associated > Arthropoda: Insects >... | reverse complement strand
AGTGTGTAACAGCTGTCAAAGTTTCAAACTTCTCTGGCCATTATCTCCGTAACCGTTCAACTTTGGACATAGGTGTTTTGGGTTATATCGGTATACTTTAACATAAGGAACACCCTCCCGAATCTGGCACAATCATCCTGGGACACTCTGTATATTGCTAACTGTGTTTCTCGATTTACTTTTGGCGTCCTTTTGTCAAGTTTTACTGACGTAGAAAATTTCATGTGCCAAGTTATTAAACATGTATACCACAATGAATAATAAATTAGCATTACATCAAACAGCAGACCAGATTTCCTTAATAAATACAACCATTTCTGCATAGTTAATACTGAACAAATGACGGCAATATTTATTAAGGTAAAGACAAAAGACTGTTAACTTAATTAATTAATAATCTTGTGCCTGCTGAGTTCATTTAACATTTATGTACTGGTAGAACAAGTGGATAAAATCTTGAGTTACGCCCGTGTATCCACTTTAATATATAAAAACCTAGCGGTTACTTTCTGTACAAACAGGCTACACGTTAAAAATTGCTTGCTACAATCTGTCCACAGAACGTATTCTATGTGTTGTGTGTGGGACTCAGAACAAACATCGAATTTGGTTTTTACAGGATTAAGTGATCCGTGTTTGTAACCGAGTTGGAGAGTGTTTATTGTGTGATGCAAACTCGTTCTTTAAAAAAGAATACGTTTCCAGTTTAAAGGTTTAGACAACTTACGTTAAATTATTTTCTCTGTTATAAATGTATACAGGCTGAATGACCTGGCATCAGAGGGAAACCTCAAATCTCGTGACCAGGGATCACTTCAAAGCGAGGTAAATGGTACTTGTCGTAACCATTGCTAAGTTCATTACTTACTGATATATCAGCAACAATGTAAAAACAATTCGGTTACAAATCAGTTACAAAGTCCAGAAAAAAATTCCGAGCTGCATTATTCTAATTCTATATAAGTCAAGGGCTTCATGTCTTGTACTGCACTGAAAGTAAAATGTTCCACTGTCTTGGTTACCGGCACGAAGACAATCAGTTCCATGTACCTCCCTTGCCTGTTAGCCCTCTAAAAGTATACATATGACTCTTATACGTGAGCTCCGCTGAGTTCACAAAATTAACGCGTAATGATGAGGTGATAATTTTCTGGTCGTTGTCGTGTTTCGTCTTCGAAACAAGTACACAGCTTTGATTACGCTAAGCCCTAGGCCATAAACACACCGAAAGATAAACGTAGATTTAACTTTTGTTAACTTCTCTAAAACAGCACCTACGTCACAACAATCACAAATGTATGTTCAAAATATATTTAATACTGGTATATCTTACATGTAATAATATATAAATTATAAAATGTATTTAATATTGGTATCAACAAACATTTATCCTACTGGCAGTTACAGATTCGGCTATCTTAGGTTCTCATGGCTGTGACTGTGGCTGTGGCTGTGACTGTGGCTGTGACGGCGTCTAGTTTGTGGGATATAGACAGGTATTTCAGTGAAACCCATTGCTTCCATTACCAGCTGTTATACATCTCATCTGCTACGACAGTGGTAACACCAAGTTCTTATGAAACGTCAGTTCAATCTACCAGACTATACGGAGTCTGATACAATAAGTCAAATCATTTCCTCCAAAAGAGTTACATATGTTTCCAAGGGCTATTACCATAGGTATGTTCAGTGCTTCACGGCTTGTGTTCCTATTCTATCCATTGTCTAACAAATTTACGCTTCTTTTACTTAGAGCTGGAGGCTGCTGAATAAGGCGTTCGGTGTTCTATTGGGCAATAAACTACGCAGCAAATTTCGGAGAAATCAGTCAAATGTGAAGTGCCCCTTCTTCCTCCTTTAGAATCTTCCTTTGGCATGGGACATAAAAACGTATTCCCAAAAATAATATGAGTGTCTATTGCCACATACACGAACAATACGCAGCTATTCAGGAATAATTTATAAATCCATCATGACTGTTACGCGGGCACGAATAATAATGGATTCTGGAGAAAATTTAGTGATCGCGCTTGTGTAACGGGACCCAATATATTGCAATTAGGCGAATAATTTACGCTTTGTTGACTGTAATTATCCGGCCACTAGGGGGACAAATTCACAGATGAATGATCGAGGGCTATGGACTAGGAATAAATTAACTTTGAAAGCAAATGAAACGAAAACAGCCATATTCAAACAACCGAACACCCACAGCATATAAAGACCAACATAAAGTTTAATGCAATTACGGTTAAATTCCTATGAAACGTGAGCATCTATAACTGAATTGAACGAATTTCATTTATAATAGAGAACATTAAGAGTTCAACAAAAGAGTTGGCACAGCGCAGTTCGCTTAGCCTTGACTCGCAAACACAAATATCATTACGCAGAAAACTCTAGGAAGAGTAGAGAATTCGACACCGAAACGATAAACCTGTAAGAGTTTGTAGAAACCCTCACCATAAACCGCGTCTTGCTTGTCCTACTGACATTATGACTTCATACTTCGGGACAGCAGTAACGTGAATAACATTATGGTGAAGAGTGTAGTATGCATGGTGAAGATAGGGCATGCAGATGGCTTACTTGAAGAACAAGATATCGCCCTGCCTTGCTTGGCTTTACTTTCCTACCTTGATAGTGGAGGTAGTATGTTACTGCAAAACGCGGATAAATTTGTACCGGTGTGTAGGGTCTTATCATCCCGGATGCCAACATTCTTCATATTCAAATTTCCCTTCCTTAAGAAGTCGATCACTTTATTCTAATACAAAATCGAATGCAGAGAAGAAGCTAAAATTTCTCACTAGCAAATATCCACGTTTCAGTTTAGTAAACAGAGACGTTAGCATTTTTGTTGTTCTGTTGATAGAAATTCTTGAATACTTGTGATTCGGAATTACATTAGATTTTAAAATAATATAAAGTTATATGACAGGATTTTTGTCTCTTTTGTTTTTTCTTCTGTAGTTCACGGTCAAAAATATATTCGTATCGATTATCACAGAGCGAAAGAGACTAACGCCCAATAACAATGCTGACCCCACCAGCACTTGTCACTGATATTGGGGATGTTCCAATGGGAAGTATAAATCAAATTTGCATACAATTGGAGGAATGAGACAGAGATGAACCCTACTCTGGCTATGAGACAGAGAGACAGGTTTCCATTAATGCCATATCATATATCACACGGCACAGAAAGAAAAGGTTGTAAAGCCACAAAATATTCGCGACTTCTTTCGGATGTCATAGACAAATTTAACATGTTTCATTAAAAAACCTTTTGAGTAAAGGTAAAATTCTCTTGTGCACGCCACGAAGTCCTGTGGGGAAGAGCTGGAGTAGCCTCGTTTATTCTGAACCTCGCTTCTAAGTGAAAGTGAGAGGTCTACTTCATAACCTGCCGCCTTTTCCCCGAGTAGGTGTGCCTGTTACCTACTAAGTAGAAGGCTGAGGAGTCCTCTGGAGAAATGAAAACTCTTTTCCCTCTGCCGCAGCTACAGCCACTTAATTTCGGTCGTCCAGCCAGTGTCCTAGCCACTTTACTGTGATGTCCTGGATCTAAACAATAAAATATCAGACTAAGCCTCCATTTTTTGCATTAACCAAATATGATTAGGGCAATTCGTTATGCGGAACATGTTTCAGTATGCGAGAGATAAGAAATGTATACGAAATTTTAGACAGGGAAACTAAACCGAGGGTATAATTATGTAATAATTATCAAAAGTGTGATTCAGAAATCTACAGCTGCTCACTTATTTATTCCAGTTTCACCTTCTGAGATAAACAACCCTATGTTTCAGACTTTGCAACACGAGCCCCACTATTTTCCTTCACTTAAGGATTTTTCATTTCTTACGGCGATTTTCCTCACACTTGTCTCACACATCCACGTGACACGTTGCACAAGCCAAAACGTACCGTAAGTATAGTCAGTAATGACTCATATTTTCCAAATGCCTTTTTCAGCATTACACAGAATCTATTCTCAGGCTTGACTGACATAGTATCGAAAATTTTAAGGAATTTTGCCCTAAATGCAATATAAAGTTTCATTAACGCGCCATATTCTGCCTCCTGACATGTAAGGAACCAAGTATCGCAGAAAATATATTCATTAATTTGTTATTGGAGTTTTCACTTGAAGACAACTAATTACTCCAATTTTGAGTAAATCAGACCGAAATAACGGATGTTCGTTTAAAGATCCGTACCCTTTTTTGCGGTAATCTAGTGTGCAAATTTCTAAATATTTATCAAATCGAAGAAAAAGAGAATTTTGGAAAAAAATAAAATATGATTGCAATATTATATCAGCTTTCTTTCATCAGGGCACAGACACAACAGAGGGCGCTCCTCAGAACGTCACAGTAACAGTGCACTACTTAGCTTGAACTTTATCACTTACTAGTAGATACTATTATTTTGAGTTTCTACTCCGCGTGGTAGATGTATTTTCTAACGTTTCGGTGTAAGGTGCTGTCTTCAACTTCAGGACGACATACATAGGCCTATCTTCATACGTCCCCACAGTACATTATGATAAGGGACGTTCACATGCACACCAATCACATCTCTCCACACGCATTTCCCACTTGAAAGGGCCGATCTTGCAAAGTATTTCCATTGGCTCATACCAACCTCGCCCCCTCCTCTCTTCCCAGTCTGATTGGCCATATTTCCTCCAACGTTTCTACATAATTCACGCACTCCTTTCTTCCCAACAATTTCAGCAGCCACCTGAAGATAGAGGCCTGAAATTACTCAATTATTACACCAACAACTGCACATATATAAAATTTACACATTAAACATTAAAAACGCTCCGACATGTTTCGGTCCTAAGACCATCATCAGGGAGCTATATATTCCTTGCTAAAGTCTCATTAGAAATAGTCACAGATTAATTTCGTTGTATAAGTTGGGTCTTGTGGCAGCATGCCGTGTTGTGTAATGTTATGTTGCGAAGAGTGCCGTGCTACGGATGTGTATTCTTTGCTTCGTTGTGTGATAGGCAGTTTTTAATGTTTTCATGTGTAAATTTTATGTATGTGCAGTAGTTGGTGTAATAATTGAGTCATTCGACAACATGCACGGTGTAACAATAAAAATAGGCCTGACATTGCTCCGAAGCGTCGAAAAACACATCTACTACACGGCGTAGAAACTCTACAGAAGACCACAAACTAACAAACCCCGTGAACGTTTAAATATAAGATTAATAACTTACGTCACATTTATACACTTCCTGTTCCACACAGAGCCGCAGCAGGTGTTTCTAATCCTCAGAGGGTACTGGAAATGACACGCTTATTGTATTATTGAATAAACGACAGTTCACCCACATAATTCGTTTGCGGCATTTGTCTGCTTCTCGAAACAATGACTGGCTGTTTCCCTAAACTCTTTGGCCATATCACCAATTGCGACACGGCGCTTTTCATGAGTACTTAGAACCCGCTTTCTAATGACGTTTTAATGACCTTCGCCGCATGTAGTTAATCAAAATTCGTATATTGTGCTGAAAGCTATTTGTGTGTCTCCGTTCGCCAGAATAACACTTCGTAAAGCAAGTCACGCGAGAAATTATTTAAGTGAAGACTGCGCAAAGCTATTCATCCTTCAAGATATGTATCAGAACAAAACACCTGTCTGCCTACAACGCACAAAAAACGTTTTATCATGTAATGAATTTGTTTACCTTTCATGAATTATGTATGCCGGTTAAAGCGGATTCATGTTCATTGCCGTCATGGGAAATCGATTACGTTCTGTATGAACCAGTGTGGTGTGAGTATAGGCAAATGTTGTGTCGCTAGGACAAAGACACAACATCTGTTAAACTGACCTCTTAGTACCATATCGATTTATTCAAAAATGAAGTATTAAACACCTTTGGCCTCTCGTAAGAGAGAATACGAACATTCAAGACATCTGAGGTTCTTAGGGCGGTGGCAATTACTCATGCTTCAATCCTTATTGCAGCACCGACTTTTGAGAAGCGAATGCTTATATTAAATTGCAGCAGTCTCGGATGAGGCGACTTGTGTTTTGGTACTATACAAATGCTTCGACGTTTCATAGGAAGCTGCCACTTCCACCTGCAGTTCTACAATGCAGATGGCGACAGGAGATTTGTCCGAATCTTTGTAGTTTGTATGGGAATCATCAAATTTTCGTGTTAAGTTTTATGTTTGTTGGACCGTACATCATTGTGATAACTGAAGATTAAAACCCAACTAGATGCCACTTATTATTTTATTGTACTTCGTATAGGCTCTACATGTTTCGGGCATTAGTGCCCATCATCATGAGCTCGCGACTATGATGTTGATTACCACATTGGTCGTTTCGTTCTTGGTTTGTTGTAGGTTGGAGATTAGGTGCGGTTAGGCTGGAGTAGTGTCCGGACTGTAGGCTATAGCCTGCAGCCCGGACACTGCAGCAATAAAATAATAAGTGGCTCTTAGTTGGTTTTCATTCTTCAGTTTCCTGTTAAGTTTTTAGTTTTCCGCAGCGGTTTAGGTGACCTCTCCTTTCTTTGGGAATATGTAGTCGAGTCACTGTGTAATCGGTTCCGAATATTTAGAGACTACATAGTGGTTCCGAAACGTCGGGAACCAATTACACAGTGACGCTTAGTTATATTTTAGAAGAACGCAAACCGCAAAATGTGCACTGCATTTGCAACTGGCATTCCGTTACGGAAATTTTAATTTATTTCCTTTGCTTTTACTAACACGCACAATGTTGGCCCCACAATATAAAGTGGTACCACTTTTATGGAAACTTCTATATTCAACCCATAGGTCTTCACCTTTTTTGCTTGATAAACCTAAAATAATGGGCGTGACATTTACATGTCGTAATTGACTTCCTTTTCCCTTTCTCGGTTGCAAGTGTTTCTCGAAAGAAGACAATTTAACAAGTCAACGTAAATATGACAAGTAACATACACTGCGTGGGTACAAAGTAGGTCACGGCAGTGCATGTTCATTGCATCATTCATCTAAACAGTAATGGACGTCACTTACACGCCATGATCTATGTAGGGTAATGAAGATTATGCCTAGCGCACAAGCTGACAAAATTGTGTATTATGTGAACCATTTGTAGACACTTCAAAGTCACGTTCAAGGTCAAATTAAATCACAACTAACGGTCAGCCGATCATTTCGTCCTGGTGTCGAGCCCCTACTGGGTTTCACGACCAGATTTTAGATACGAAATTGAATAATACCGTCAGTAGAGCTGCGCTCGTTGTGACGACAGCCCATGTCAGTCTGCTGTGAAGTCATCAGTTTCGTCCGTTGTGCATATTTGGGCTACAAACACAGTACATATGCATATGTGTGTGTGTGTTCCCTTTTAGCCTACATACATATTTTTTAATTCTTAAAAACTGTTTGAAATATACAAAATATATGGCTTCTAACAGTCCGCGGCTTGAACAGCAGACCATGTTAATACCTCAGTCCTTGCAGCTTAGTTATATGAAGGCCCGTAAGCCTTGACCACCACAGAAATTAAGCCGCCTGTTTTTCCGTTTTGGGCTTCTCTTTGTCCTACGTTGCGAATATTTTTATTCTCATGATTTCTTATAAAATCTGCTTGCTGCCTGCATACCGTATATCGTGACAAAATCATACACGCATGGAACTCTGAAATCTCGTCAAATTTCGCAGATCCGTGTGCGATAGACTAGAATTAACGACCTGAACTATAGTTGGAGATTCAGTCCATACCTCACAGTGTAACATGCTCCTGTTCCTTTATAAGAACTAACCAGTTAAGGACGCATAGTGAAATACTTGCTGTTTATAGAACAACCACTTGCCACACATAAACCTACTCTGTGGGCGGAACGTAGAATTTCTGAATATTAAAACCTGCTGGTGGTACAGAATGCTAGATTAGGCTTCAGAGGGATAAGCAGAAGATAGGCGTATGCAATATGTTAACCCCACGTCTAAACATATTTTCATGAGCACTGTTAGTAAGTGGTATAGCTATACAGTACGTTACTGTCGCCAATTGTGAGAAATAATATAATTTTGCATACTGTATATCTTTTTGAAATAACTTAAAAAAAAACAAGTAAATGCATTTCACAGTTGCCAGTACATGGTACTTTAATTTTATGTTTGCGGCTCCGTACATCGCTGATCTATATTAATAAATTCCAACGAGATGCAAAACAAAGCAGTCTATTTATTATTCTGCAAGTTCACTCTACACTTATCTTAGTAATTAACCAACTTGGTGCATAATTTTTTTGTTTTACAGTAAGTTTATTTCATGCATCTACATGTTTCGAGCAGCATGTGCTCATCATCAGGAGGTCAAAATTGTATTACACAGCCTCTGGTATCATCACACCTATATGTACTGCTCGAAACATGTAGAGGCATGAAATAAAATTACAGTAAAACAAAAAATTTTATGCATCAAGTTGGTTAATTACTAAGATAAATATACTGAGGTGCACGGTCTGCAAAACATCAAAATTCACTCTACATGTTTCGGGTGTCAAACACACCCATCATCAGGAGTACACAAAACTGTAATTACAGCCTCCGGTACTGGTCATATTTTTTGTGCAGCTACCTCCCTCCAACGTGGCCAAGCTAGCTTGGCCACACCCGAAACATGTAGAGTGAGCTTGCAGAATAATAAGTAGACTGTTTTGTGTTGCATCTTGCTGGACAATTATTTAAATATATATATGGCACTTTAAGTTAAAATTTTAGCAAACGTTGTGTACGATCCTTACTAAAGGAATGATAATTCCTTCTCATCATCTATCCCAAATTTATGTCGTTTCGTATTGGACGAAAAAGGCAAAATATTACTTTCTGTAACGTTTCACTGGCTGTTAGTCGGCGTCTGCTGCTCATCGTAGGGACCATTTTGAAACTCGCGCAGTTGTGTGATTTTTGGTGCTTTGCGAGGTCATGGGCCAGGTACTGCGCAGAATGCTATGGTTCTGTCTCGCAATAAAAGTTTCATCAATGCCCCACATTCTTTTTCATTCACGTTCCATTGTCGGACAGGGTGACTAAACAAGCCACACAAAAATACTGGCGCTGACCTGAAGCTATTACAAATATTTATGTCGAAACCGATGATGTTCTTATGTGTGCTGAAACATGTTGATAAACCTTACGATTGTAGTTTACAATGAGCTGTAATTGATGCTTAATGCTTTGTAAAGACGTGCTTTGTATCCTAAGGCACCCTGTTTGTTCCTTAGCCTGGTTATTGGCCGCATTCTCCTAGATATTTTCAGTTTTGGTTCCCGGCGATAGCAGGGCAATATCGCCCCCTTCCGAAATTTCTGACTATGCACCTATCTTATTCCAGCTTCTTTCGACGTAATTTAACTGAATAAGTTGAAATAGTGACGTTACACATCGTATTAAATAATTACATACTTGATTATTACAAAGACTCTACCTTAATCCTGCATCTTATCCTGCTATGCACAGCGCTTCAAATCATTTTAAAACACAAGTAATTGGTAGATGGCGCCACTTTTTTTGGCAGATATGGAGATACAGACTGTCCTAAGCAGAATAATCAGGCAGCAGGATCTCCGAAATGTCACCTCTCCACGGTCCGTGAGCTTCACACTCACCCCTTTGATAACCCACAACTCACAATTATCAGTAACCTTTCAGAACAATTTTCTATGTAGAATTTTGGCCACAAGACAGAAGGGAAAGACGGCTGGAAAACCCTTATGAGGATCTTCACAAAATGTATATTAAAGTTAAATAAATAAAAAATATGAGTTAGGTGGAACACGTAAAAAGTATGTGAGTTATCGTAAATACGTAAACAATTCTGATCTGCTCTCCTTGTAGGCAGATAAAATTAACGTGGAGAAAAGTAAATCTCATTCTATCTTATGTCTGAAGAGATAAATTTTCAGCTGCTCCATTCCTACAAATCCGAAACCCGAGAAATATTGATATTTTACTAGTGCTATCCCGTGCATTACGATTCAATTGTTACAACGTACATTAACAAACTACATACAATTATTCAGAATCACAATAATGTTTTAATACGCCAACACCTACATGTTTCGGGCTTCATTGTTGCATCATTAGGGAGTGTACAGTTGTATAAAACAATCGTTTAACCTTGTATCATCTCCAGTATGCGGTAGAACTGACCTAAATTCGTAGAACGTATGATTTATATCACACATATGTGCACTGAGAATTTTACAGTTTATAAATTATAAAAATTGCAAAGTATTTGGTCGTTACAACTACATGTGTAAATGTAACATTCTACTTGTAACTTTGTAACTGCAATATTTGGTCACTACAAGTACAGTTGTATTTCTAAAGACGTGTGTGCATTTGTTGGTCATGTTGCAACAATTGAAAACGGATGCCACACTTTCGCTAAGTATGCAGGCTGTAGAATTTTACGGTTAGGGGAAAACAGCTTTTTATTACAAACTTGAGCACAATGGGTCCGTTTATAAAATAGACACTGCTGTATTGGTAAAACTGAGTTCATTTTAATTTTTGTCCTCCTAAATTGGCTTAAACTTCCATAACACAGAAGAGAACTTTCCCCATGTAACTGTCGACAATTTGGTGTAATAAAGCAATGTTTTATGTGACTTAGAGGCACGAATTCCGGCAAAGTTAGACAATATAACGCCACCTAAAGCAGGAATTCAAGTGTCGTTTATTGCTGCCATATGGTGGTGATGTCGTGACAATCCGTAGTTCTCATCTGTTGTCCATGGAAGTGAAAAAGAAGGAAAAGACTGTTACCTTTGGGTTTGACACTGTATAGTCTTGCAGACTGACACAATTATTTACTTGATACTAATTACTTCAACCATGAAGACAATGTAATGTTCTTCGCTGTACTTGGAAGTTACGCAGTGTTGATTATAGTTACCGACGTTTCGGGATTATACAACCTTTGTGTCTTCAAAAATCAAGCAGTCCAAGTAGTGTTCTTGAAGATAGGCCCAATAGATTGTCCAAAAAATTCGGTAAATACCATTCTTCGCTGCGTAACATGCCGGAAGAGCGAAAAATTTCATTTATACCGCGGCAGAAGCCTGCAACCACACAAAAGACAGTACGTTTCTTCTAAACCCCGGCATCGCCCTACTACATTACGCTACGCCAAAACCCAGAAGAACGTATCTAAACAAGAACCTGTTTAAAACATGATATTAAAAGGTAAAGGTAAAGTGATCCCGTTAAAGGCCCGGTGTGGCCCAGAGGGTGGGCAGGAGTATAGCTCTACTCTTCCATGACCGCGGTACTAGGAAGGTTAAACCGTAATATTATAATTTAAATATAATTCGAAAAGTATAACATGGGATGGTCCAGGAAGTATGTGGTTGCACCACATCGCATTTTACCGCTCCAGTGTCCTCTATTTTGTGTTGGGAGGAAAAACTGTCATAGATTTGGTTAGGGAGACCTGAGTCTTGATACAGGGACCTTTAAAGTGAGACCTCGACATTCTATTTCGCAGCCATCTCGCTTGCCTCTGATAGACGGAATATTGACATTTTTCACCCGCGTCTTTTGTTGAAAACTCCGATAACTAATTAATTCCTCAATTAAAAACAACAGTAAGTAAACATGCCGCGTTGCTGTGGCGTGGCTAAAGCGAGCCTAACAGTAGATCTCGTCTCCCATTTCAGGGCTGTAATAAGCGACCTAAATTCTCTCCGCAAATGTGTCTGTTCTCCACGTGCGTCCATGAATGAGCATTGATGAGACGGAGGACAGATAAAATTGCACAGACACGAGCCTTCCGAGGAAGTTTTAAAGGACAGGCCTTCCAGTAAAAGGTTCAGTCTCTTGCAGGTATGCACTTTACACCGTGGTAATATTGACAATGCTGCAATTCAGTACGTGGAAAAATTTGAGGTGTTTGTGAAACTTAATGAAATAGACATTTTCGCGCGTAAAGTAATGTCTGTAGAGATTAACGTGGCTGAGTAATTTTTTGAGGTGTGCCATCCCAGTTGTGTGTTTAAACTATAAGGTGAGGTAAATTCAGTCAAAAACACAACTATGAATGTATGGCTAAATTATGGTGTTTATTAACAATAGAAAAACTACATGTTTCGGCCTATAGCGGCCATCATGAGGTTTTGACAACTTTCTTGTTGTAAAAGTTATATTTAATATGCATGAACCGCGTGTCGATGATAATGATGATGAGATCTCAACATCGACACACGGTTTATGCATATTATATACAACTCTTATAGCAAGAAATTTGTCAAAACCTGATGATGGCCGCTATATGCCGAAACATGTAGTTTTCTATTGTTAATAAACACCATCATTTAGCCATACATTCATAGTTGTGTTTTTGACTGAATTTACCTCACCGTATAGTGGCTGGGTATTATTAACAGTTCTGTTCTTTTGTAGGTACATTTCCCTCCCCACCTACAAATTTAAAGTGGACTCGATTCTCTCAGCTAAAAGAATAAATTCCGAGCGTATTTGATAGTGAATAACCGGATTGGTAGGGAAAAGGTAAATTTGTTTTTTTATTAGCGCGGAGTTACGCAACGGAAGTGTTTTAGACTCTCTGCTTTCGCGTCGTGTACTTTTGTAATTAGACACGACTATTTCGGGTCAACACCTTCAACTGCGGTACGCAACGCCATGTTGTCTGGTAACGGTACACCCGTCCAGGTATAGTCCTGAACAGGACCTCAGATTTACAGGAGGTTAATTTTCCCAGATTTCAAGATAATCGGCGCATGAAAGTGGTATGGTTGTCAGTATTACGCACCGGCCGCCTTGGTAGAACATATAATATTTATTTATTTACTGTAATTGGTTTTCCAGCTGATGGCAGCGGTCATTAGACTTCTACAAAAATAGGAAAGAGATGGCTATATACAGAAGGAGAAACAATACACAAAACTATACAAAACATAGAATACACACAACAGAAAACAAAAATACAAAACAAAAAACAAACATGAAAGGAATATTAAAAAGCATATGTCGCGTAATTAGAAAATAACAAAGAGAAGCAAATAATATTGTCACAAAGTACTGCACAGAACCTACATACAATTACATAACTTTAGATCAATGATAACACACACATTTACCCAATTTCACCACTTCGCTTCACTTCTTTTCACTTCACTTCACTTAACTCCAATCCACTCCACTTCCCTTCCCTTCACTTCACGTCACTTTCCCGCACTTCACATCCCATTTTTCACTTTCACACAAACATTCAACAAGTAACTGTAATCTTCATCATCAGGGTGCACTTCTTCAGCGGGTTGTTCTGATACATCTGTGTACTCACATACCAGACAACATGGCGCAACATCGTAGAAGATTATCTTCATGTTATCTTCATAGACACCGGCTTGAAGAACCTAATTCGCACTTATCTAAAACTTTCTCTACATCAGTAAATTTTATTCCACCCTCCTTAAATAACGTTAATTTTCTCTTAAATTTGACATTCAGGGGGCCGTGCATCGTGATATATTCTTATAATAATACCAACGAGATGCACTAATTTCTCAAATTTATTTTTGGAATAAAACTCTACATGTTTTGTACAGTTTCTCTGTCCATCATCAGCAGTTTAGCAGTGAAGACACAGCCATGGTGTATGTTATACAGGTTATGCTGACTGCTTGCTGGCGGGTAATTACTGCTCCGATATATTTCGGCATTAGCTATTGGCCATCTTAAGTGAACTCACTAGTTTTTCGACGTTTAGAGTCTATGCATCAGCTTGTGTGACAGAAATTCTACTTATACGATTAAAATTATATTTAAGATAAAATAATAAAATCATTAAAATCGGTTTATGCTTAAATACAGTACAAAATTATAAAATTATTTAAATTACATATTTATGTAATTTTTGTGTATTCAAAAACCTGTGTTGATGTTTCTTCAAGTGAAATAAATCCTGGAATCCAGTTTCAGGTTCCTGGTATTGAAACTATGAATGAATACGCTCTCTGTAGATGGCCAATAGCTAAGGCCGAAAATTGTAGGATTGATAATTAACAAATGAAAACATTGTGCAAAAAGTTGGTATTAAATATTATGAATGTAAGAAATCTCACTTCATATGCTTGCTCACTGATTCGTTTCTTTGTAATTCTTTAGTGTATTGGTTGGTTTGTGATTGCGTCACGCCCGCATTACAACGCATACCGGTTTTCCGTTGTTATAATAGAGCTTATTTACTGAGTGACGTCACAATAAGACTTTCTATGATTACCAGGTTTGTTTGGTTTATAAAAATTAGAGTTACGGTAAGAGTACCAAATGGCAGCATCCAGCGGTTGGAATTAAAGCTTCGTCTTTATTAACGCTTTATGTTTGAATGAGGTCACATCAGTGGTGATGACAGAGCCTCATCATTACATTATCTCCATCCTATTACGGACCAGCATCTTGTGTAACTTTACCGTACTCTGTGAATCGGGAAGTTTCCTTCAGTATTGTAATTGTCTGCAAGTCTAACGACCAGACCCACACTGATCTCTTCGCCACCGCAACCAGACACTGTCTGTAGGCCATACATTCTCATATCGGTTAGCTACCAGATTCACCCCGCAACAGCAAATTGACCGTTCCCCTCTAAACAGTATTGGATTTAAGAATGCAAGAATATGAAAATCCACATCTCAGTACGTCCCCATATCACGTTGCTTCACCCTCTAGCGCCTGGCGTCTGGTACAGACCTATCCGTCACGGAGGGTGATGTTCAAAACGCCGAATGTCAGGTTAGGGGTTATGGCATTTAAATGGCAGTCCTCAGATATTTGAATTCTTAGCCTCTGCAGCTCCCACTGAGCATTTAATTCCGCCCCCTAAGGTTAATTAAGGTCAGGAACAACGTTATGTTTCTGTCGTCAATTATTCGTGCGTAACGAAATTATAACTTCCAAAAACCCCCCAAATTTTTCGAAATACAAAATACATAAAATAAACGACACGCAGAGGTATGAGTAGTGGAATTCTAGTTCTATGCAAGCTTATCCTTCGCACTATATGAATATTACATTTGTCAGTTTTACATACGCGACGTTTCAACACCACAGAGGGAAGGAATGAAAAAGTTGGCTGAAAGAAAATCTCAGACTCTTGACACCAGGCTCCTTCCACCCTTTTAAATGATACTCTTAGTCATGCAAAACTACGTTTTTCTTGCTTGTAAAACGGGTCATGTGCAAAGGGGGAAAAAAGGCTCAAATAAGCCGAAATTTTAAAAATTATCCAGGCTGCCTGAAAAGAAATTAAGACGTAGTTAATTATTATCAGGTAACGTCTACACGCGCGACAGCTAGTATTCATTGCCGGACACTACTTCACCTATCGGTCTCTTTACTGTAACATTTTGACAAAAAAAATAAGTTTAAAAAGTGTGTGCTAATATCGTAACACCAAATAAAATTAATGATTTAGTGTTCAGTACTCTAATGTTTTCGTGCAATAACTACTGGAAAAAAATACCGTCGACTGTATACCCAGAAGTACGTCATCCACATTTTCAACACTCACTGAAGCTGTGAATTTGTTTAAAAGGGCTTTAAATGCCACAACTGTTCTAATTGCAGCTATGGAGAATATAGGCTCCAAGTGTAGGGCATGTTGTGCAAATATATTTTTATGTCACCTAAGACTAAGTGCTTAAGCGTACAACATTAAGACATATCTAAAAAAATCTATTGGATAACAAAGAATGGATTAAGCACTTCTGCAATATGGTTTAGTGCCAGGCTTCTATGAATGAAATAATGAACCTCTTGTTTCCATAATACGCGGTCGTCTCTCGAACAACTCCTCCAGATGGACTCAGCTCCAAAACGTCAGATAAGAGTGTAGTGACATTTGAATTTGCCTAATCTGTGTATTCGGAGTCGGAAAGAGAAGCCTGAAAACATGCTTCCTGGAATTTGACCTCGAAATGCGTAACACGCAATGGCGGCACACCTGCAGGTAGCTCTCGTGGAACTGTTCAACAGGGCTGATAGAGAAACTGCGATAGCGATATTTGGACCATATACCCTTCGATACAAGTGACACTGCCCACATCAATAACCGCATTCAGTTGCAAAGGGTGGGCTGGTCTTTGTTACGGTTCTTCACTGAATATTGACAGAAGAAGGGACTCTGACTTCAATCATGTGACGTCATAACTAGGGATGGCATCGCCTCACGTCATTGGTCTGTTCCATCAGCAGCATTACAGAGGTGCATCGAGCTATAATAAAGTTGTGGTTTCCCCGCCTGTCGACAGCATACATTGAAACATCAAACGTTTGACCCAAGGACTATATTATCACCAGTCACTCACAATAAGGGAGTTTCCGGGCTTGCACTGTAGAAGTGGGTGTATTTATTGATGTAGTCTAAGTTCTTGGAGCACGATCTTTGTTAAAAGAGTACAGTCGCTTACAAAACTCTCCGCTTGTTCCTGGGAACACGAATGTCACGTTATTTTTCTCACAGGAGCCACATTTTACGCCAAACGAGTCCAGTCCCCCTTCCATTGTACAAGTATTTCCTTAGGGTTCATTTTAATATTATCATTGGATATATGCCTAGGTCTTCCATAAGTACCCTAACGTCAAGTTTTCGACCTAGAAATTCTACGAATATAAAGAAAATTCAAAATACCATGAATTATAAAGTTCGCGCCTTCTTGCTATAATTTTGCCTATAGAAGAATAAGTTTCCCTGAAATGTCAAAGATTAATATCTAAATATTAATATGTAACACCATTTTGATAAGCTTTATACACCATTATGATAGGGTAGCAGGGTTCTCGGCAACCTCAGTGTGTATAACAGGATCAGTCATAAGTGCGTTTCAACCGATATGTTAAGTATCTTCACGCTAGGTGAATTACAAGTTTTCGGCTCATTCACGATCTTTATTCTCCTTGGGACACAATTTATTTTGAACATCAACTGGCAGTAATAAATAGAAAAAATTTTCAACATACAATATTTGGAGAGAAGATATGGGCGAGGGCTGTGTAGTCAGTAGTTTCATAACTAAAAATTCCGCGAAGCATACCATTGCACCAGTATTTTCATGGTACACGCATGCTTATTTGAAACGCCTAATGTTACCAGTTTAAATAGACCACCATAGAAACTCCAAAAATAGCTGTACTATAAAGGAAAGATGTACGGGCAGAAATAAACAAATATGGTTTAATTTAAAATTAGACAAAAAGCTGGAAAAACTTCATTACGATAATGTCTGGTAGAAATACTTCTTTGTACTACTCTCGGATAGAAAGACCAGCACGCGCGAACTAAATATCTGACTCAGAGATTATTCAAACTGAAACATAGATAAAAGCTAAATGTCAAAAATAATAACACATCTAACATGAAAGTAGGAACGATCGTTTTTGTCGGAGCATCTGACCCTCTTCTCTATGATTTGTTACATTTATCTCAGCATAGGAAACAATCAGCACAGCCAGTACTTACTGTTATGTTCTACCGCACACGTATACAAGTAAATGCATATTAAAATGTACTATAGTAATGTACACAGGTACTATAGATACGAAAATATAATCCTTAGAGAATAGTGATTAATCGTCTGTGTTTTGAATGGGTGTCAAAATATAAAGATACGCGTGAATGGTCTGTATATATTAAATTCAGTGCTCAAAGTTTCGTTGAGTCATTAAGAGGGCTCTTCAATCTGCTGTGCAGTGAACTGCATGTATGATATCTAGCATGTATATGGGTAACAAAACATACGGGTTGATATTTGTGCACTGCAAAAGCGATGTGCACTAAAATAAGTTAAACAGACAAGACTTTTTATGTTTTACTGACTGTGCATCTCAGTATATTTATCTTAGTAATTAAGCAACTTGATGCACAAAATTTTTGCTTTACAATAAGTTTATTTCATGCCTCTACATGTTTCGAGCAGCATGTGCTCATCATCAGGAGGTCAAAATTGTATTATACAGCCTCTGGTATCATCACACCTATAGGTGCTGCTCGAAACATGTAGAGGCGTGAAATAAACTTATTGTAAAACGAAAATTTTGTGCATCAAGCTGGTTAATTACTAAGATAAACAGACAAGACATATTGTATTTTCTGTGATATGGTGTGGAAATTATCCCAGTGTTTATAGTAGTTCATAATTAGTATCAGTAACTGATACAAGAACAATGTACAATAAATATATATGAATTTTTAAATGTTTTGTTATTAAATTTGTAAATTATGTAAAGTGTGTGCTGTATAGTATTATGTATACTATATTTCTTTCTCATGAAATAAGACTTAATATTTATTTGCAATTTGTACCTACATTGTATATATTTCTATTTATTTTCAATGCTAACAATAAACTTTATTGAAGGGTGCCAAACTTTACATATGTGAATATATTTTGGTATTTGTCTAACGAAATTCAAGCGTACATGTTTAAGATTCGATGTTTGTTATCATTTAACACCGATATCAATATACTTACGCTAACAGTTTTGGAATCAGAAAATATAAATACATTATATTTCATTCAACACATAATTCTTAAAAAAAAAAGCTTTTATGAAAGGATTCCTATCCACAAATTTATTATGAAGGTTCAGATCATTAATGATTACTGCATTTAGGTATGTGACGCGACACAGTCTCACAGAAATGCTCTTCCGTCAGACTATAAGGTGTCACATCCACAAAATCAGTGCTATTTGCACTTACTACTCTGCGAACTTAAAAGCTCGCAAATAAACCTCTGTCCTACAATGCACAACGTCTGAACCGAAGATGTGGTGTTTGTTACAGACAAGAATGTGTTCATGTTATGCAAAATTATACTGATATTTCAGGTGCAAAATATCGTGAAAAACATTATATCCGTTTCACACGCACACAGGGGTGTCAAGATACCCCGATTTGTGTAGGGACTAAGCAACCAGCTGGACAGTTGGCGAATCGTGCTTCGATCCCCATCATAAGAGGGATATTTTTCTTTTTTCTGACGTGTCAGGCCGAACCCGTGGCTCACCGAGCCTAATATTCAATTGGCACGAGTGGATTTTTCTCGGGAGTAAAGTAGCCGAGGCGCGAAGCTGGTCCCTCGCCTGCGACTAGTGTCGTGCAAAATAACGCAGTAGGGTTACTGTTACCTATCCTAACTGCACCTGCAGCTATCTGTTTCACGCTGACATCCATGGCAACACGCACTATTGAAGATCCAATAGCTGTATTGTCTACAGCACATTACCTATAAATCTATGACGTAACTTCTTACACCTTTAAACCACCAGAGTACCGCCGACAAAAACATACTGACGGCATTACACTTCACTGTAAATTCGGACTCTGCATATGAATAAGTTATGCCAGGACATTTGTTACTAAATAAAGGAGAAAGGTAATGCAGGGATATTTAAAGCCATGAATGTCTTAACTTGAGAACTGCTCAACACCAAAATATTCATTAAACTTCGTTGTGTAATTTTGGGCAGAATGTGTGGGTGCCGAACTTAAACTATTTTGTAATCACCGACTTCTACAAACATAAATGCCATAATTAATATTAAATCAGCGCCACCTAAATCCACAAAGCAGAATTATACTATGCTTATGAAATGAGACACTTTACGTGACATATTTACCAATCATTTATGTCCAATATTGATTAAAACTTTCGAATTATCTCATTATTCCGAAAACGTTTAATTCGATATTGTCATCGTTCATAATTCACTCATTGATTCAATAAGTAAGGATGTAAGTTAATGGGTGTACTTTTCGGTATTAATATGAAAATACTACATACTCTAATTTCTTCCAATTGGGTTACCGAACAAAATATTTCCCCAAAATATATATCTTGTTACTGATAATTGTTATGAATTCGAAGTCATTATTTCATAAGTATCTGCATTAACAGTGTGGCACAGCTAACAGGTTCCTCAAACCTAAATCCAAAATATGAAGTAGTAACAAATTGAATTCCAAGTATTCAATAAATCATGTTCTATGACAACATAACCTGATCACATTCAAACTATTAAAATGTTTCTTTGCTAAATTATTTCGAAATACATGGAAAACAAATGGAAAACACGTGTTTAATTAAATGCACCTGCAACATAACGAGACATATGAATTACGTTTCAGTCAAGATTAAAGTATTCATGAGACATTCCATTCAGTTTTTATTTAAATTATTTCAGTTAGTAGTATCTGTAGATGCAAGAGCACACTGTCCATTTAAGAGTACAGGGTCTCAACAAATTAGCAGACGACACAGAATACTCTTTATTATTCATGTTCTTCGAACTCAATATCACAGTAATTATTTTCTATGCTTATTTTAAAGCTCAGCTAAATAATACGCTTACAAATGCTTTACAGTTTCATTACGAAAACCCCTCAAAAATAATGTACGAATTATTTTATTTCGAACTCGTAGATACATTGTTTATCATAATAAACAATGGGAAGCTCTGTTTTTACCTTCTGCTTGACATTTCGACAATCGTAACATCAGAGGCCTATAAAATGAGTATCTTTGCAAAGATTCTATGTAAAATATAACAATAATAACAAAAATAATGGCTACTCAACTTATGATATCATGAATATAAATATGGGGAAGTAAATTATAATATTACATGTCAAAATTTTGGTGAATTTGTAATAAAAAGTAAGACAACTATAAATAAGAATTTAAGTGCGTAAATAAAGCATCAGCGAATATTCTAATGGTATAGGATACTGTGTTATGTATGTAGTAATGTAAGAGTGTGAATTTATATTATACTATGTTAATTATGTTTCAGAAAGTTTAAATTAAAGGAATATGTAAAACACAAATCTTACGTATTTAATCCGTCTTTCCGATCCCACTGTCCATTTACTAACGTACTTCTTAACACTTAAAGTAACATGACAAAGAAAAGTGGTTTACAAAAACTTTGAAAATATACGACATCGGGTATGTACTTTCCTGTGCCTAACTGCAAAGTAGTCCCGGGTATGTTGAAGTATTTACTGTACCTTACCGTGTCCTCAATGCAGTTATATTCTGTGGGTTGAAATATGACCTGAATTAATATTATCCTGCAATTATACTGATATCATTGTCCAGGTAATACATCCTGTGCTTATTGCTTCATCAAACTCCGGTGTTAGGTTGATCACTCCTTTCGAAACTAATCTAATTTCTCTACATTGATTTTATTTTGTGAAACCTCATATATTTGTATAGTATTGTTTATTGTATATGTATATAGATAAGTATATATGTGCATGTAATTCTACAACATACAAAATATTATACCATAGACCTACTATATTAGCTTAATCATAATATATAATAGCAGAGTCCACCCCAAGTACCCACGCCTCTGACATATACGAGATCTCGTGTCCACCTCCCCTCCTACCCGCCCCATATATACAGCCCATATAAGTTTTATATAACTGCTTACTAAGTATTTCATGTACAACCTGAAGATGGCCATTATCAAGCGCCGAAACATGCAGTTGTACCTTATGTAAAAGAAATACTATTGACATACCACTACCATTAAATAGAGTTCTGCTAGACTAATACACACGCTCCGCTCTAGTGCTGCTTCAGATAAATGGGCATACTATGTTAAAGAACAAGACACGTAATTCCATCTTCCATTCTTCCTTTAACCAAAGACAATGAACATGATCCTGCATTTTTAATGTTGGCCTTTGGAAAAAGAGTGGTTATCCCGGTTTTTGAAAAGTTAATAAAATGACCAATATTTTACACCATCGAATTCGATAAAATACACAAACCAATAAATGCACTTTAAACCCGAGGAAACGAAAAGATATTGAAGACATGCAATGTTATGGTATTTTGCATAAAAATGTGTTACATTTTGTAAAGAGTGTTCGTTCCAACTTTGTACCATCATGAATTCTTTACTGTCTTATTTATGCAAAAACGTTGAGAGAGCAGGTTACTAAGATCAGCTCATCGTGACTTGAGTGTTGCGGACGAAATATGAAGTAATGGCCTAGCCTTTACACAGCGGGAACAAAGGACACGCAGAATAGTCGGTATTCCGGCTGTTACTCGAAACGGGTACTTAAACAATAGAATTCAGATGCGTTTCCGATTGGGTCCAATTGTTCAACCTCATTTTCCGTTACTTCACTGTCTGGAGTGAAGTACCTTCGACCAGCCCCGTCGTGCATATAAACCTTCTTTCATTTAAGAGCAAATATGACTTTCACCCCAGAACAGATTGTGAAAGCCCAAAGGTGTATTAGACTTGTAACTCTACTCTTTCTTTAACCTTGGCGCTAGATGGGGAGTGAGTGGGAAACGTCACGCTCTGGCCACTTCAACCCAGAGGAAAAGATTCATTACCCATTCCACAAGAAGCAGGGTGGGCCACAGGGCACGTGTAAACGGGACAGAAAATCTCGCTACTATCGGGAATCGATCCGCGGACAGTCCAGTCTGTAGTAAGTCTTCTGAAAGAATATAATCAGAACAACAAGACTTACAGCAAACTGTGTCTTGTGAACCAAACTAAGTGAAGAGATTTTACCCTCCTGGTCTCACGTCCTGACTTACAGAAAATTCTGTCATACAATTACCAGTCGATACAAGAGACAAGTTCCTGCCACTCAAGGAGTAAGATGTGGAAAACAGAGGAAATTGAAGAGATGAACATTTTGAATGTACTCATAAGGATAAAAAGAGGCGAGAGGAAGAATGAAAATGAGGTGGCAACCTAAGATGTTGGGTGAGAAAATGCGAAGCCACGTGTTCCGAAATGGAAGAGTGTGCTGCGTTTAACTGCTCAATTATGTGACCTGTCTCAATCTAACACAAATATTGTGAGCATTTCCTTTGCAAGAAAGTTTTTTTTTGTACCCGTTATGAGTAAAGGACAATGTATCACACCTACGAAAAGTAGGCTCATTATTTCGTTATTGTATTTTGAACTTCGGTGTCTTGCATATGTGGTGTGACGATATCATTACATATAGCTGACTTGAATAATACAGGCATATATACTGTGCTTTGTTGTTCACATTGTATGAAGTTTATTTAAGTTTTTCTAGATCATTGATTTAATGCACACAAAGTTGCAGTTATCACATTTATCTTTGATTCGTTCATTAACAGCATATAGAGTGCTAGGGTAATTAGTGAACAATACATTTCAAGGAACCAAGATATCAGCTATCCTATTATAATTTGAAGTCCTGCTTGGCACTTGTCAGGAACTGCTGACGAAACGCACAAAACCTCAGTCGGTATAATCGGTTTACAGGCTGAAGTTACGAAAGGTTACGTGTATATTCGTACGTGACGTCACCCATTTTCACGTTGTTTTTCCGCTTAGTAAGTTTTATTTGAAAAAACTGGGAAAGGAAGGTATGGTATTGATAGTGCACTCTTGGTGCGAAAGCAATAGGTGTGTTAGAAGCAGGTACACTGCGACAAGTCCCGATAAAATATTACAGAACCAGCTTAAAATGCGAATTATTTTACTAAGCCAAGTGCCTGTGATAATGTGTGAAGTTATAACACTCGAATGATAACAGTTCATATGATTTTGAAGAATCAGTTCTTCTGGGATAACTGGTAAATACTTACCGACGCTTCGAAGGATAATACCGTGCTCATCTTCACAGTCAGCAGTTCAACCCTTCATTTTCATGGACAAGCAAACCAAGAACTGCTAGCCATGAACATGAAGGCGGTATGATCTATGGAAACGTCGGTAAATATTCACCAGTTGATAAGATGAAACTTCTTAAAGACTTGATTCTTCATCAACAATGCTGTAACGTCAAATTTCGACGGTATTTGTTTAATTTTCAGAATTCCTCTTCAGCAATATGACATCCTTAATGTCCAACCGCTTGGAAACTAGTAATTAGAAATTGTATCAATGTTGCTGGGGACAAAGAACAAAGCAGCACAGAATATAAACTGCCAGTCACATGAATCTTCCATAAAGGAGAGTTACACGTAAAGCGGATATGAAATGTTGAAATACCCAGTAACTGTATAAGTCTGCATTCTCAGAAAGGAGACACAAAATATAAATTCAATTATGTGTGTTCCTGAAACTTGAGCCGATTCTGATCACCAAGTGGAGGACGTCCGGTAAGTGTATTGTAGCTGAGAGATGGCAGACTAGGAAAGTATGATTCCCAGCACAAAACATGAGAAGATAAAAAATCATAATTAAATTTTACAGGGTGAACAGGAAGTTTACTGGCATAGGACTATGGTCGCACAAAATTTAAAATTTTCTAGTCACGATATTTAAAATATTAAGACCTAAAACAACGCATTTATTTTATCAAGGAATTGCTGAAATTAACAGATGGTACGTGAGTGGAAGATGAGAAGGGGAAATGAAATAATAACCTAACGAGCGGTATTAATTTCGTGTACTCGTCCTTAAATATCATTAAGGCGAACTAATCAAGGAGAATGAGATGGCAGAATGACACGCATCACACACAAGGATATAAGATTAGAGCATAAAACGTTGTGTGGTAATAAATGGCGAAGAGAACTCATCAGATAAAGAGACGTATAAAAATGGGGTAATAAGTCATGGACTGCATTTAGGTGTAAGAGGATATGGTCTGGGTTAGACACGGCAATCAAACAAGGATTTTCATTCACGGCAGGGAATCACGCGTCCAGGTGTCGTGTTGCCTGTCGAAGTTACACCCCTCAAAATCGTTAAATAGACAGACAGTTAATTGAGAATCTTGAATTTAAATTCCCAGAAATCACTTGTATATAGAAAACTAGTAATGAAAATGTCTATTGCAGTCGTTGGTCTTTAGTCTGGACTTGATGTGGGCACATAAAATAATTGTAGAAAGAGGAGAATTACAAACTGTGGTACATAATTCAACGACATAAATTCAATTAAATATGTGTGTGTGGTTAAACCCTGTGTAGCTAAGAATCTGGCAGAAATAAATCGCGGAATATTTCATGCTGTATTTAAAACAGGAGGAAGAAGAAGGCCGTCAATTACATTAGCCTGTATAACTCGATACAAATTACGTCCGAAACCCCTCGATTACAAGTCTAGAGCGTCGCAGAAACACTAAATTTCTTTTGTTATGTTTTGTTGACCTGCATCCCGGTACGATCCTTGTAAATAACCAACTTGGCGCACAACTTTTCATGTATGTTTATTTCTATTCTCTACCTGTTTCGAGCAGCAATGTGCCCATCATCATGGCTGCCCGAAACATGTAGAGAATAGAAATAAACAAACACGAAAAATTGTGCGTCAATTTGGTTATTTACAAGGAACTAAATTTCTTATCGTATGTCCCTCAAATATGTGGCTTATTAAGTATATGGAACATGCTGATTAAAGGCAGCTGTGACACTACGTACAGTACATTACGGTTACCAGACAGCGTATCAAATTAACAAGACATTAAAGAACATCCTACCAAATACATGTGGGGTACATTTTTTATATAAGAGTATACTTACTTGTATATATGTTTAGGTCTATTATTTACAAACAAACACGCTCCATAACCTCATTATCGTCATCTGCTGATGCCATGATGTTCAGAATACCTTTTGTCCTGACACTGTGGTCAGGTTCGCCTTCGATTAGTTGACATTGTACCAAGAACAAAGATAAACAAGTGTCAAATTGTGTGTTTTGTTGACCGCGCATCTCGTTACAGCTGTGTAATAAAACCCAACTTGATGCACCGTTTATCTTCAGTTTATTTTGTCATTCAACCTGTACATGTGTCGGGCATATTTGAAGCCCATCACCGGGAAGTATACTATGTATATACAACAATTGGTACGTGTTGTGCTTTGCAGTTGACTGTCTGTTGGCCGGGTTGAGGTGGAACTCCATAAACAGTTCCGTCACAACCCGGCCAACAAACAGTCAACTGAAAAGCACAACGCGTACCAATTGTTGTATATATAAGGTACACCTCCTGATGATGGGCTACAAATATGCCTGAAACATGTAGGGGTTGATTGACGAAATAAACTGAGGACAAATAGCGGATCAAGATCTTTTTATTGCACAAACAGGTGTCAGTTAACTTAAAAAAATCCGACTTCTCGGACAATTTTAATAAGTTGATTCAAAATCTGTGCACACGAAATTTCCATGACGTCACAGTTCTGCACGGAACCGTCATAACGATTTTCGTTTATATCTTCAAGACTCAAGCATGCCTTACTGACTGCTGACAGAACTTGAGGTTTTGTATGTTGTGTGAGAACGTAAGAACATTATGATTTATTGTCGAGTACATTTTTCTCTCATTTTAATAACTGCAGCACTTCCAAATTACTTAATTGTTTTCAAGTAAGTTTGTCATGTCTTCTACGTAAAAATTCCGGACAATAAGACAAAAAAATGCACTCTCTACAAACTATGACAGAGATTGCTCTGATCAGCGCACACTGTGTAGTTAAAACACACTTATTTCCCACATGTTATCGGAAAAATTACAAAACTTTTTTTCGGTTATGACGGAAAGAATAGTAATTAATATTCTGGACTTTTATTACTTTAATTACTGCATTTACTTTTACAAAATAGACATATCAAATAAAACAATGCAATAAATAATACACGGTCACACTGTAAAATAAACTTCTATCCCTTACCTATCTGAATGAGCACTGCCGACATCTTTCAGTCCAACGACCATAAACAGTGAAATCGTAATGCAGTAACACTGACAGTAAAAAGATTTTGCAGTTGTTAGATAAAATAATCAGTTCATGTTACATGATTCGGCTAAAATTTCGTTATCTGAAGGAATTTAAGGACTTAAAACTGCCAAATTTTGAAAGTTATATGGGAATAATGCAATTCACGTGGGAGATAAATTGAATATTTCATGATGTGAATTTGATATCGTCTCTGATGATTATTACGTTAAGTCGTTACATGAAGATAGAATAAGATGGGAAGCCATTGAAAAGGCAGTAGGTTATTTTTAATTTTTTTTCTCCTTCGAAAGGATACACGAGACATAAACAGAGTATTTTTGTCAATTTACGTTTTAGTGCTTAGTGTAACATTTTGTCAAACCACACCATACATATCCCCATAACTCAATAGCTGAATCGCAGTAATGGGGTGCTCTTATTTACGAAATGTCGGCCAGTGTATAGTAGGTTATAAGCCGGATGGCTCAGTTACCATAGTGACTAGGATGCAGACTAGACAGCAGGAATATCTGGGTTTCATTACTGACGATAATGAGACTCAACTTCGTCTCATCGCAGGGACTACGTCCATGGGATTGAAAGTGGAGTCGTGACGTTAACATTTCAAATCACAACACTAAGGAACATCACGGAAAGATGAAGCTTTATCTCAGCAATAAGCCCACAATAAGGTGAGCTTCAGCATCAGGCCTTTGCCTTGATATTATGTTGGATCAAGTCATAAGGCTTCGGAAACGTACTTGGAAAGACCCCACTTCGAAGCCCGTTCTTAGTTACGTGATATCCTAACTGCATTGTTTCTTTGTTCTCCTTATTTATTCTTGCTGATTATCGAGTAACCTATGTTAACTGAATTAGCCTATAAATTAAGGAAACAAAAGGTAATTCTGCAAAATAAGGACCATTCCTCTTATAAGCCCACCACGAAAGCGCTAAGGTTAGGCTTTAGGTTAACAGCCTCCCTAATTATGTGGGCGCTGGTTAGACGCCAGGCTAGTCTTTCTCTGTTACAACATGCTCATGCTTCTCCAACGTATCTTCGCAGCGTCTGTATCGGCCAAGTACCTTAAAATGTGTTGTGGGATTATAAGAAGAAAGATATCGGAAGAATACTGACAGCACTGTCTAAACGTCTGTTTAGACAACTGCATGCACACCTTGGAACTACAGAAATTGTTAATAAAACAAGGGTAATTTTGTATCCGTATTTAACGAAGAATTGCAACAAAAAATCATAAAGGAGATGGAGGTATATCTTCGAGCAATCTTGATGTTGGCACGAGGTGGGGTAAGTGGTGAGTTTGAAGCCCCTGTCACTTAATTCGTGGGGAAAGAGCCTTAGATTTATATAAGGTGAGACCCAGAGACCGATTGGACTTATGCCAACAAAAAAATTCCGTCTCCCTCTATCGATCCAGTCGCCTAGTCGTAACCTAGTCGCTACGCTGAGCTATCCAAGCTCTCAAATCCTTCGAGTAATAAAACTCACTGAATGTGTAATACTGTCAGCAGCACGTGTAACGTAACAGCTTCCTCGACAAACATTGGGTGGAATAAAGCATTTGATGTTTCTGGGTAAGTCGTGTAGCTCAGTCAGTACAATGACTAGACGAAGCGTTGAAACGACCAGAAAACAGGAGAATCTGCCTTCCTCCCAGCATCGATATCGGCTCTGCGGCCCACCCATCTCATATTCAATAGAGTCAGCTCATTGCAGGAGGATAAAGCGGCCGGGTTAAGAATGTATGGAGCTTAAAATCCGCTTTTCCATACGCCTTCATAACATGGTGCCTTACGATCACGTTGGTGCGACCATATGGGTTGTAAATTATGTAGGCCCAATAAAGGTTAACCCTTATCCTGCTAACGTGGAGAATATGGCGAGCTCCTAATAATGCCAGCAGATGGCAGATGGGATTTAACTCGGCGTTTAAAGGGTTAAGTGTTCCTGTTACAGGCCCGGTGTGGCCCAGAAGGTGGGTAGAGGTATAGCTCTACTCTTCCATGACTGCGGCACTAGAAGGGGGTGAGTGGTCAGCAGTACGCCCCGGCCCCACTTTACCCCCGGGAAAGACCCGGTAACCATTTTACAGGAGGCTGGGTGGGCCCCGGGGCCGGTCTGGACGGGCGGAAAATCTCGTCCCCACCGGGATTCGATCCCGGACCGTCCAGACCGTAGTCAGTCGCTATACCGACTGAGCTACCCGGCCCACAGGCCTAATAAGTTATAAATAAATGTATGTCTCTGAATTTTAACCTTAGCAGTGGGACGGAACAATAGCAAAACACGGAAGGAAAACTCTATGTACCCTTTATTTATACTGCACACAATGACTCGTATTGTGCTATAGAGGCAGAGGCTGCAATATTTCTCTGCGTCATGAAACCAAAATCATTCATACGCCCAAACGACCTCCCACATAACGTGTACACAAAACCGTTTAATTAAAAGTAACGAAGTGTGATGCTCAGAAGCACCTCCGTACATTTATAAATTCTAAACACATGGTGTTTCAAATCTACTTCATTCTTGTGCCTAGGATGAGTGGTAATGTGAAAGCAAATTTTTTGACGCACATTATCAGCGTGTTTGAAAATGGACCACGGGGTTATGTGGCCGATGAGTTGTTATGAAAGACCATAGTGGCCTCGTCTGTCAGAAACTCAAGACGAAAACTCACTGATAGGGAAGTCTTATTCTTGGATGCAATCCTGTTTTATCTGAATCGTGTGCACTTACTTTCAAAACGTTAAGTTTCCGTGTAAGACATTTTCATGCGCGCTGCAAAGAAAATGGCGACTATTAACCTCGTCATGTATGTTTGTCCATTCGCCCGTAGGAAAAAGAGTGAATCCCAAGTGAACGGCTTTCACAAAATTTCATACTTGGGATTTTATACGAACATTTGCCGAGACGTTCCAATTTTGGTTACATCGACAAAAATTAGAAACTTCAAATGACTTCCTGGTTCATACAGCTGAGAGTGTTCTCTACGAAATGTGACCAGAGGCCTAAAAGACAACTGCTGATCTAAACAAAACAATCGGTCATTGTGGTTTATAATTATTCCCGTTCGGTATTTCGGCGTGTCTGAGACATCGGTTATGATCGAGTGCATATTTAATATTTACTGGTGTCCAAAATAACTGCAGGGTCCATTTTTTACGGAAAACATTCACGAATTTAGAATCTATAAAAAATGACTAAAAAAAGAGGCGTTAATTTTAGCCAAAATTTTCGAAGTATTCAACGAGAATCCTAGGTGCACTGGTTGTCTCAACGACTAAATTCTGTACAATGGTATCTAATATTTGTAGTACTGAGTATGGAAATCAATTCATGTCAAAATTCAGGTGATTTATGGAAAATGTTTGGACTCCTACATGAATATTTTAATCGTGCTATCCTATTTCTTTTTTGAGTGACCAAATTTCGGGGATTTTCCTACTATATGTACGAAGCAGGAGCGCTTTTGAGAAGTGAATAATGGTGCCTCATATTGTTAACACAAATATTAATTATTGCACCCACAACAGGCCCCCCCCCCCCCCCCCCCCCCCTTTTCCACCCCCCCCACCCCCCCCTAGGGCCCCCCCAAATTCTTTTGTTCTTGCCATATAACACCCCCCCCCCCCTCCCCCCCCCACCACCCCCCCT
>Ga0131853_10002969_pt1 | contig 30454 bp, 21 predicted proteins | sample TergutLab28metaG_FD_92764 | JGI IMG/M metagenome (GOLD analysis project Ga0131853, IMG submission 92764) | Labiotermes labralis P1 segment gut microbial communities from Petit-Saut dam, French Guiana - Lab288 P1 (version 2) (version 2) | ecosystem: Host-associated > Arthropoda: Insects >... | reverse complement strand
CCATCTATCAAAGCACTCATTCCGCCGCCGCTGGAGCTTGCCGACCCAGCCCTACTTATTATTTACGTGTCAAATATCAAGAAACCAACGTTTACCGAGCCGTATATGGAGGGCGGGATTGGCGTCCTAACAACGCTCACGGATAATGCCGGAGTCACACACACTGGGTTATATTATTTCAACTTGCAACTGTGGGGGGCAGGGGCTCAAAACGCAACATTCATGGGGCGGGAAGAAGCAGGCTTGCCCAAAAAGTTTGCCAATTCAATTAGCTTAAAACGTGTATACGACAACGTCTTTTTCCATGTTGAGCGAAATGGGGTCGTACTTCTGGATGCCCAAATGAAAATAGGCCGCTATAACGACCCTGGTTATACGAATGGATTAGAGGGTCTTGACCCCCAAAAAGGTCTTTTGCAGCAAGGCGCGGTTTTAACTCATAGATACAATACCGACGATACGAACGGCTTACATAATATGAACATATTCTACTACAATAGCCCGACTTTTTACTATCATTACGAACTGGCATATGCCAAAGTTAAACTACAATCTTCTGCATACGACCCTTGGGGCGAAATTAAAATCGCAAAAATTTTGGGTGGGTCTTGGGCCAGGAATAATAATGTTGTTGTGGATGTCACAAAAATTTACGCTTATCCGGATGCCGAAGCTATGAATGTGATGCAATACCTTTATACCGGGCGTTTTGACCCGCTTGTGGGAAGAAGGTGATGGCGTGAATATTGGCATGAATACAATTAAAGATGTTGGGTTTGCTTTTCAGTTAGTGGAACGCGAAGCGGTGCAGGAAATTTGCGACCAAGAAGTTTGTGATATGATTGACAAAATAATTTTTCAAACTTTGGGGCCCAAAGGTTTGAGGCAGATAATTAAAGTTTGTGACCGCGTTACAATCAAGGTTAACTTGGTTGGTGCCCATCTGGGTGCAAGAGGGGAAAAGGGGCGCGCTATTATTACCGACCCCAGGATAGTACGGTATGTGGCAGAAAAAATCCGTAACATTATTGGCCCCAAAGGTGTGTTAAAGGTTGTCGGAACCACACACTACTATCACAGAAACCCTTCTTTGAAAGAAGAACCAACCAGTTTTTATTGGGCAAAATTGGGGCGAAGCGGTAATAATGCAATAAATCCCTGCGTGGATATTTGCTATGATGCAAATGCCGACGGTATTCTTGATGGTTCTTCAAATGCCCAACTTGTTAACCTTGACTCGCTGGGCGAAAAAGAGCGTTTTTGCCGGACCGTATCGCTTTATGACGGCACCCAGGTTGACGTTGCCTTCCCTAAGTTCCTTCGGACACGGGAAGAAGCATGGCGCGCCGGGGAGCCGAATGAATATACGGACGTTTTTATAGGCCTGCCAACATTTAAAACCCATGGCCTTATGGGTATGACGGGCGGTTTGAAGCTCCATTATGGACTAAGAAGTATGTACGGGGTCTATTCTGATGCGGGCCGTTATGGCCACAACGGCATTTATTTTGACGAATCGGGCAATATGCATGGCCGCCATAATTTAACCGATTACCTTTGCGCGCAGCATTTAGTCCGAAGTTATGACTATACAATACTTGATGCCTTGACACTAAACCTGCAAGGGCCTGCGTTGCCAATGGGCTTAATCACAGATATCGGCGATACTGACCAAAAGGCAGACTTTATTCTAACCAACTGTGTAATGGCTTCACTTGACCCAGCGGCGCTTGATGTGGCGGCCACTAATCTAATGGGTTTTGACACAACAAGCATTCCACTTTTAGAAGATGCAAAGAAAAATGGAATTGGAGAAACCAACCCCGCCTATATCCGCATACATGGCGACCGGGCATTCAGCCGGGTTAGGCTGCATTTTTGGAACCAATTTAGCCCCAATAAATATCCACCCCCACCCCGGGTTGGTGCCCAGCAGCTATTAAAATCCCAAATCGACCCCGATTTTGATATCTTCCTCTACCCACCGGAAAAAATAGGAACACACCGATATTTGCTTAAATATAAAGTGATGCCTGTTTTAGAGCCGGGAAAAACGGATTTGAATCCCGACATTAAAATTACAAGGGTAGAAATACATGCCCATAAAAAAATATTGGCAGAAAAAACAGGCGGGGATTTGACAAGCGGTGAGTTAATCGTTGACCTGAATAAAGAAGAATTCAGCCGATTACGGCATACAGCGCTCGCATGCCAGGGTTATGCCTGGGATCAATATTTTAATTGCCGCGCAGGTAACGAAAGCTTTATTTTCTGCTAGAAAATTGCTTTCGCAATTTCCGTCGCTGAATGGAGCGCTGCCCCAGACCCTCTCGTAAGCTACGCTTACTGGCCGGGTGGCCCGATGCTTCGCATCGCCGACTTTGTCGGTGTATACCCCGCCACAATTAGCACGTTCGCCTACGGCAAACTGCGCCTAAGCGGGAATAAACCCCGCTTCCGCTTCCTTCGGGAAGCGGCGGAGCCGCTTTTTATTCCTTATGTAACGCTCAACCGCATGGTATTTTCTACATGCGGTTGTATTTTTGTAAAGTAGTGTAGTTTTTGGTCTAATTTTATCGGCTTTTTTCCTTGGATGTTCCAATTCGTACGCTTCGGCTATGGCAAATTAGTACAAAAATTGCTTGAAAACTAGAATAAATATGGTATAATGAAATAAATATGGTAAAGAAGGGCAAATAGAAAATCACATCCTGTCATATACTCATCAAAACATATAAAAGCGGCTGAGAAATGGAGGATTATGGAAATGAAAAACACCTCTTTGTATAACGATCTTCCTATACACTTATTTCATCAGGGGACTAATTACCGTGCCTACGAGTTTTTGGGCTGCCACTTTAACGCGGGCAATGCCACTTTTAGAACATGGGCGCCAAATGCACGAGCCATATATCTTGTGGGCGACTTTAACGATTGGCAAGAGGGCGAAACCCCCATGAATCGCATTTATGACAGTGGAATTTGGGAGGTTTTTTTAGATGGTGTCTCTGCCGGACAACGCTACAAGTTTTTGATTATATCAAGCTCCGGCGAAAAAATCCTTAAATCTGACCCTTTTGCATTTCACTCTGAAACAGATGAAAAAACAGCCTCGATTATTTGCGATTTAAGCAAATATGAGTGGGGCGACCAAGCATGGCAAAACGCCAAAGAAGACCTTTATGACAAACCCGTAAATATTTACGAATTGCATTTAGGTTCTTGGCAGCGCGGAGAAAATGGCGCAATACTTACCTATGCGCAAATCGCTCAAAACCTGATACCGTACATAAAGGAAATGCATTATACTCACATTGAGCTTATGCCGGTTATGGAGCATCCGTTTGGCGGTTCATGGGGATATCAGGTTTGTGGATTTTATGCGCCCACTTCCCGCTACGGCACACCGCATGATTTTATGCGTTTTGTTGACTTATGCCATCAAGCGGGTATTGGGGTTATTTTAGACTGGGTTCCGGCGCATTTCCCTAAAGATGCGCATGGGTTATATGAATTTGACGGTTCCCCCCTTTACGAGTGTCAGGGCGACGACCGCAAAGAGCACCCTGAATGGGGCACCAGGTGTTTTGACTATGGGCGAACGGAGGTACAGTCGTTCTTAGTTTCCAACGCCGTTTTTTGGCATGATATGTACCATATAGATGGGTTGCGGGTTGATGCCGTAAGCTCGATGTTATACTTAGATTATGGCAGAAAGCCGGGAGAATGGTTCCCCAACGTGCATGGCAGCAACAAAAATTTGGATGCGGTGGCGTTTCTGCAAAAACTTAACCTTGCGGTGTTTAAATATTTCCCGCATACGATGATGATTGCGGAGGAATCGACCGCGTGGCCTATGGTTACAAAACCGCCGCAGGATGGCGGGCTTGGTTTCAATTTCAAGTGGAACATGGGCTGGATGAACGATATGCTGGAGTATATAACCATCGACCCATTGTTTCGTAAGGATGTCCACAACAAGTTAACATTTTCGTTTTATTACGCGTTTAGTGAAAATTTCGTCCTGCCTATTTCGCATGATGAGGTCGTCCACGGCAAGAAGTCTTTATTAGGCAAGATGCCGGGCGAGTACGAGATGCAATTTGCCGGGTTGCGCGCATTTTTGGGGTATATGATGACCCACCCGGGTAAAAAACTAACATTTATGGGGACAGAGTTTGGCCAGTATAAAGAGTGGGATTATGCCGACAGCCTGGACTGGCACTTGTTGGAAGGGTATCCGCAACATAAGAAACTGCACGATTATGTGAAAGCATTAAACAAATTTTACATTGATACCCCTGCGTTGTGGGAGATTGACTACTCGTGGGATGGGTTTAACTGGATTAGCGACAGCGACAATACGCAGAATATTATCGCATTCATTCGTACAAATAAAGATGATGAGCGTTTGATTGCGTTGGTTAATTTTGCCCCTGTTAGGCGGGATGGTTATAGAATTGGCGTGCCTGAAGCAGGTATCTACAAAGAAATATTTAATTCAGATGCTGTGGAATTTGGCGGCGAAGGGATTTTGAACGGCTGCGTGAAAACCGAAAAAATGGATATGCATGGATTCAAGCAAAGCATTAGCCTAACGGTGCCGCCAATGTCTACGATCTGTTTCAAACTACAAAGCGACAAAGAAGGGTGTGAACAACAATGAAACCCAAGGTGCGCAACAAAGAATGTATTGCCATGCTGCTGGCCGGCGGCAGAGGAACCCGTCTAAAAGCGCTTACGGGCGAAATTGCCAAGCCCGCTGTGCCTTTTGGCGGCAAGTTCCGGATTATTGATTTCCCGCTAACAAACTGTGTACGTTCGGGCATTGATACGGTTGGGGTAATGACACAGTATCAACCATTGCTGCTGCACGATTACATTGGTAAAGGGCAGAATTGGGATTTGGATAAACTTTATGGCGGGGTATCCATTTTGCCGCCGCATACAGAATGGTACAGGGGTACAGCAAGCGCTGTTTATCAAAACCTAAACTTTATCGAACGTTATAACCCCGAATATTTACTGGTACTGGCCGCAGACCATGTATACAAAATGGACTATGCCGCAATGCTGGATTACCACAAAAAAGTTGGAGCGGATTGCACCATTGCGGTCATTGAAGTGCCTATGAAAGAAGCTTCGCGCTTTGGGATATTAAACACAGATAAAGACGACAGAGTGGTTGAGTTTGAGGAAAAACCGGAAAAGCCGAAGAACAACCTGGCTTCCATGGGTATATATATCTTCAACTGGGAAACCGTGGCCAAGTTTTTAGCCGATGATGACAAAGACGAGAATTCCTCGCACGATTTTGGCAAGAATGTTCTGCCAAACATGTTAAATGCGGGGCTTGGTATGTTTGCTTACCGTTTCGACGGATATTGGAAAGACGTTGGAACAGAAGAAAGTCTGTGGCAAGCGAATATGGATTTGCTTGACGATATGCACTTGGGGTTTGAAGGATGGCAGATTCTTTCGCGTAGCAGCGGGCGTGCGCCGCACTATATCGCACCTACTGGCAAGGTGAAGAATTCCATTGTTACCGAGGGCTGTGAAATATACGGCAGCGTCGAAAACTGTGTACTGTCTGGCGGCGTTGTAGTCGGGGAAGGCGCAGTGGTGCGCGATAGCGTGATTATGGCAGGCACAAATATTGGGGGAAACACAGTTATAAACTATGCTATCGTAGCCGAAAATCTTGATATAAGCGAAGGTTCAACTATTGGTTTGGCCAGGGAATACGGCGGCAAACTGGTGGTCGTTTCTAATGATGATGGAAGGGAGGGAATGTAAATGTTTACAGCATTATGCCTCTCCGATCCGCATCCGGATTATGTTAATTCAGGGTGCTCTAAACGTACATTGTCGGCCACAAGGTTTGCCGGCAGGTATCGAATAATTGACTTTGCGCTATCAAACATGGTTAATTCAGGAATCTTCGAAATAGGGATGATTTTAAACAGCCACTATCAATCGTTAATAGACCACATTGGCACAGGCAAAGAATGGGATTTGGCGCGCAAAAGCGGCGGCGTAACATTCTTCCCCCCATATTTAACTGACGAACGCCAAAGCGTGAATAGTGAAATTGACGGGCCGCTTTACCGTGCGGCGCGGGCGCTTACAAAGTCAAATAATGAATATGTCGTTCTGGTAGATAGCGGGATTATATATAACATGGATTATCGCCCTGCCATCGAAGCCCATAAAGAAACCGGCGCAGATGTAACGGCCATTTATGCCCAAAAGGTGGTTGATGCCGAAACCGCCGCAAATGCGATTACGTTTAAAATTTCAGACGAGAACCGGATAACCTCAATTAGAGCGGCCCGTGCGGCGTCGGCCATGCAAAATATTTCGTTGGGCGCATATATAATGCAAAAAAGTGTATTTTTGCAATTGGTGGCGAGTGAAAAAAATTGCGGTATGCCTCGTTTTTCTAAGGAGTTGCTGGGCAACGCGCTTAGGCGGTTAACTGTAATGCCATATGAATTTATGGGCTACTCTGCGCAAATTTGCTCGGTTGAAACGTACTTCAAGTACAGTATGGAGATGATTGACCCTGTGAAGCGCAACGCCCTGTTCAATTTTGAAGATAGGCTCGTATATACAAGCCGCCGCGACACATTGCCTACAAAATACGGCAAAACGGCCGAAATAACAAATTCTATTGTTGCAGATGGCTGCCAAATTGAAGGGACGGTTATTAATAGCGTGCTTTGCAGACATGTAAGGATTAAACCGGGTGCAGTTGTTAAAAACTGCGTATTGCATGGCGGCATAATTGAAAAAAACGCAGAACTTGAATGGATTGTGGCCGACCGTAACATAATAGTGTCAGAGAACCGCAGGCTTATTGGCGAAAGCACGTATCCTGTATATATCGAGCGTGATAGAATAATTTAACAAAGCGGCTACGCCGCTTCCCGGAGGAAGTGTAGGTGGGATTCATTCCCAGGATCGGTTGCAAAGCAACCTGCATTCCGAAACAAGGGGGGATTGGGGTTTGACTCCTGCGAAGCAGGCGTGCATTAGCACGGGCCACCCGGCCAGCAAGCAAAGCTTGCGAGAGGGCAGAGCCCCATTTAGATAAGGAAGGAGTAATTTCTAAAATGACATCCGTAACCAAAATTTTATTTACTGTTTCCGAAGCCGTGCCGTTTGTTGCAACGGGCGGAATGGGACAAGTGGCAGGCGCATTAAGCGCGGCACTTAAAAAGTTACACCCAAGAAAATACGATATACGCGTGGTGATGCCGCTTTACGGCGCATTTAGAGCGCAGTATCAAGAGGAATTAAAATTTGTGGGTGAAACGACCGTACAGTTGGCATGGCGTAACCAATATTGCGGCATATTCACATACAAGCATGGCCATGTAACATACTATTTTGTTGATAACCGTCACTATTTCGACCGTGAGGGAGTGTATGGTTATGACGACGACGGGGAACGTTTTGCGTTCTTCTCAAAGGCTGTTTTCTCTGTTATGGAACTGGCTGACTTTGTACCGGACGTTGTTCATGCACACGATTGGCAGTCGGCATTGGTTCCTATTTACGTAAAAACGCGCTTTGCAGATAAATACCCGGACATGAAAACGGTGTTTACGATTCATAACTTGGAATACCAAGGCAAATTTGGGCACGGCCTTGTTACCGAAGTGTTTGACCTTCGCAAAGAAGAGGTGCCGCTGGTTGAATATGATGGGTGTATAAACCTGATAAAGGGTGCTGTTGTTTGCGCCGACAAACTCACTACGGTTAGCCCTTCGTATGCGTGGGAAATTCAAAATGGGGGCGGGTTTGGGCTTGACGCAATATTGCAAGAGAACAGCAGCAAGTTATCTGGTATTATAAATGGCATCGATTACGAGGCATATAACCCGGAAACAGACCCCGTGCTGGATAAAAATTATACAATGGAAACCTTGGACAACAAGACAGCAAACAAGATGAAATTGCAAAGCCTGTTTGGGTTGCCGGTTTCACCGCGTACAATGGTTATTTGTGTGGTTTCGCGGTTGGTCTCACACAAGGGAATGGATTTGATTACGTATAGAATGAATGAATTGTTGGATTTAGACTTGCAGTTTGTACTTTTGGGCACGGGTGACCACGCTTATGAACTGTTTTTCTCAGAAAAAGCAGTTAGCCACCCCAGCAAATTGGCGGTAAACTTTACATTTAACCCCGAGCTTGCGATGAAGGTGTTTTCGGGTGCGGACGTTGTACTCATGCCGTCGCACAGCGAGCCGTGTGGCCTGGTGCAAATGATTGCCTGCCGTTATGGCAGCATTCCTATTGTGCGCAAAGTGGGCGGGTTAGGTGATACAATTCGTGATTGCCGCGCGGGTGATGGCAATGGATTTGTATTTGATGAATACAATGCGGATTTGCTTCTTGACACAATCGTGCAAGCATTAGACCTGTATAAATACCGCGAAGAAGACTGGAAAAACCTGATGAAGCATGCCATGAGCAGTGACTTTAGCTGGGATGTGTCTGCAAAGGCGTATGGCAAAATTTATGAAGCACTGGCGAGAGGACAAGTGTGAAAAAAGGTGAACTTCCTTTTTTCATTAAATCACTTGCGCCTTCCGCAAGTCGGGCTACGCCCGACCGAAAGGAATGGAATCAGATATGTGCTTTTTCGACCCATTCGATTTAGAATTTAGGAACCCAAATGGTGCAATAAAAACCCCTGGCACGCTGCGGCTTAAAATCAAGCTGCAACGTGCCGGGGGTTCTAATTACGCCGTTTGGGTTCTGTGCCGCATAGATGGCGGCGAGGCGAAAAAAATACCCATGGCATTTACTGGTGTAGCTGGTATGTATGATGTTTACGTTTGCGAATTGACATTTGAAGCGGCCGGCCTTTATTGGTATCAGTTTTTGATTGATACGAACGGCGCATCTTTGCTTGTTCCCGAACATGGCGAAGGGTTTCAGGTGACTGCGTTTGCGCCGGATAACGTGCCTGAGTGGATTCAAGGCGGGGTTATTTACCATATTTTTGTAGACCGTTTTTGCCGTGGCGGGGCTACACCCCAAAAGCCGGGTGCAATTTACAGAGACGATTGGGGCGGTACGCCGCATTATTTACCCGACGAAAATGGCATTGTTAGGAATAATGACTTTTTTTCTGGGGATATTTATGGCATAATAGAAAAGTTGTCCTACCTAAAGGGGCTTGGCATTACATGTATTTACCTAAGCCCCGTATTTGAGGCGGCATCTAACCATAAGTATGATACGGGCGATTTTATGAAAATTGACCCGGGTTTCGGCGGCGATGAAGCATTTGAAAAACTGTGTGCCGAGGCTAAAAAACTAGGCATTCACATTATGTTGGACGGTGTGTTTAACCATGTTGGCGTAGACAGCCGCTATTTCAACAAGTATGGCAATTATGATGCTGTTGGTGCGTATCAAAGCAAAGATTCGCCGTATTATAGCTGGTTTAACTTCCACGAATGGCCCCATAAATACGACGCATGGTGGGGAATCGAACTTTTGCCCGCAATTAATGAGCGGCACGAGGATTATCAAAACTTTATTTGCGGTATGGACGGCGTAATTGCGCATTGGACAAAAAAAGGCGTTGCGGGCTGGCGGCTGGATGTTGTAGATGAATTGCCCGATGCGTTTTTAGACCCGTTGTGTCAAGCAATTAAGCGCGAAAAACCTAACAGCTACATTGTGGGCGAAGTTTGGGAAGATGCATCCAATAAAGTAGCATATAGCGCACGGCGCAGATATTTTGCAGGCGGGCAGCTAGACAGTGTAACCAACTACCCACTAAAAGATGCGATTATTGCGTTTGTAACAGATGGCGATGCGCCGCATTTAGCCGCTGTTATGGGCAGCTTAAACCAAAATTATCCTGCGCATGTATTGCACGGGTTAATGAATATATTGGGTACGCATGATACTATGCGGATTTTAACGGTTTTGGGCGGTGAGCATTTCCCGAACACAAAGCAAGAGATGGAACATTTTCATTTGAATGAGGCCCAGCTTAAAACGGCAAAGCAAAAACTTAAGCTTGCCGCAGCATTGCAGTTTACATTACCGGGTGTGCCATGTGTGTATTACGGCGACGAGGCCGGAATGGAAGGCGGCGCAGACCCGTTTTGCAGGCGGTGTTACCCTTGGGGCGGCGAAGATGAAGCACTTCTTACGTGGTATGCACAGCTTGCCCAATTGCGGCAGCAACATCCTGCGTTTAAAGACGGTGACTATATTTTGAAGCAAGCGAAAGACGGCGTATTTGCGTTTACGCGTGGGCATGGCATCGAGCAAATTCTTGTTGTGGTGAATAATTCGCAGCAAGACGTGATCTTGAATGAAGCGGGTTTCAATTACGAATTAATAAATAAAAAAGCGGCTACGCCGCTTCCCGAAGGAAGTGTAGCGGGGATTCATTCCGCGCGTAACGGCGGGGTTTGGGGTTTGACTCCTGCGAAGCAGGCGTGCATAAGCACGGGCCACCCGGCCAGCAAGCAAAGCTTGCGAGAGGGCAGCGCCCCATTATTTTTAGAAGTATTATTAATAAGGGGCGGCGAGGCGGCGGTTTTTGCGCAGAAACAGCCTGATGAAAGGAAGTAAAACTATGAACCTGTTAGACAAAGACATATTTTCGCTTTTGTTCGAAGAAAAACTGGAGGTAGCCAGAGGCATTTCTGTAGAAGATGCAACAGCGGAAGATTGCTATATAGCGCTTTCCTACCTTATTCGCGACCAAATCATGAAGCGTTGGGTGCAAACGTCGCGTGGGTATTTGAAGGACAAGAAAAAGGAAGTGTTCTATCTTTCTTTGGAATTTTTGCTGGGCAAAATGCTGGAAAGCAATGTGTTGTCACTTGGGCTTAGCGAAGTGTGTGATGCAACGTTAAAAAAATATGGCTTTGATTTTAAGACGGTCTGTGATGTCGAACTTGACCCAGGACTTGGAAACGGCGGTTTGGGGCGGCTTGCGGCGTGTTTTATGGATTCGTTGGCACATTTGGGTTTACCAGGGCATGGCTGTAGTATCCGCTACAAGTACGGGCTTTTCGAACAAAAAATTATTGACGGCCATCAAGTAGAGGTGCCCGACAATTGGCTGCGTAACGAGGCGGTTTGGGAAGTGAAGAAACCCAGCTATCATGTTTTTGTTAAATTTTTTGGCCATATTCGCGAGGAAATTGCTGCCGGACGGCACTATTTCCATCACGAAAACTTTGAGCCCGTTATCGCAATGCCATACGATGTACCGTTGGTTGGGCATGAAAGTGATACGATTAACACATTGCGCCTATGGAGTGCGGAATCGGTTCATCAATTTGACTTTAGCTCGTTTTCAAGCGGCGACCATATCGATGCTATTTCGCGGAAATACTCTGCAGAGGCTATTTCAGAAGTGCTTTATCCCGATGACTCGAACTACGAAAACCGCATGCTGCGTCTGAAACAGCAGTATTTCTTTGTATCGGCCAGTGTGCAAAGCATTATTAACCACCACAAAAAGCATTATAGCGATGTGCGTACTTTGCCTGACTACATTGCCATTCATATAAACGATACGCACCCCGCGTTGGCCGTACCAGAGCTTATGCGCATTTTAATGGATGAGGAGCAGCTAGGCTGGGATGAAGCATGGGACATTACTGTGCGCACTATCTCGTACACAAATCATACGTTGCTGCCAGAAGCGCTTGAACGCTGGCCGGAAGATGTTTTTTCGAAACTGTTGCCGCGCGTTTATATGATTGTATGCGAAATAAACGAGCGTTTTTGTAGTATGCTATTTGACAAATTGAATGGCGATTTAAACCGTATCGCAAGAATGGCTATTGTGGGGAATGGCGAAATCTCGATGGCTTACCTTGCCATTGTGGGCAGCAATGCCACCAACGGCGTTGCGCAAGTGCATAGCGACCTTTTAAAAAGTGAGTTGTTTGCCGACTTCTATGCCGTTCTTCCCGAGCGTTTCCACAACAAAACAAACGGTATTGCACATCGCAGGTGGGTGCATAAGGCCAACCCTGCGCTTTCCAGCCTTATTGCCGATGTGGTTGGGGCCGATTGGGTGCGCAAGCCGTTAAAGTTAGCAGAACTTGACACAAAAGGGGCTGTACGCGACAAAAGCTTTTTGGCGAAGCTGGGGCAGATTAAGCGCGATAATAAATCGAAGTTAGCGGACATTATTTTGAGAAATAACGGGATTGTGGTTAACCCCGACTCTATTTTTGACATACAGGTTAAGCGCATTCACGCATATAAGCGGCAGTTGCTGCTGCTGTTGCATGTGATGGACACGTACTATCAAATTTTAGAAAACCCCAATAAAGACATCGTGCCGCGCACATATATTATGGCGGGTAAGGCCGCGCCAAGTTACCATTTTGCGAAAGAGTGTATCAAACTGGTTTCTGTAGTGGCCGACCGCGTAAATAATGACCCCAAAGTGCGCGACCTCATAAAGGTTGTTTTCCTGGAGAACTATCGCGTATCACTTGCCGAGCATATTTTCCCTGCCGCTAATTTGAGTGAGCAGATTTCGACGGCGGGTATGGAAGCATCCGGCACAGGTAATATGAAATTTATGATGAACGGTGCGATAACAATTGGCACGCACGATGGCGCGAATATAGAAATATTCGAAGCGGTGGGCGAGGGCAACTACATTCCGTTTGGTTTAACTGTGCCCGAGGTTCTTTCTTTAAAAAACAAGGGCGGCTACAACAGTCATGAATTTTTGAGCCAGCATAACCGGCTCCGCTATGTAGTATATGACTTAATTAACCGCAGCTCTAAATTGGGTGGGCATGTGGAATTCCCCAATATTTATGACTGCTTGATTGCCAAAAATGACCCCTTCCTTGTTTTGCGCGATTTTGACACTTACACCGAGGCGCAGAAGAAAGCCAACTTGCTTTATAATGACACAGATAAATGGTTGCATATGGCAGCAATGAACATTGCGCATTCGGGTAGGTTTGCCAGCGACGAGACGATTCGCAGGTACGCAGACGAAACGTGGAAAATAGTGTGAAAGAAGCGAACTTCAGCTTCTTTCATCATGCTACTTCTGCCTTCCGCAAGGAGGTATACACCGGCGAAGCCGGCGATGCGATAGCATCGGGCCACCCGGCCAGTTTTGCAGTGCACTGCAAAACGAGAGGGGCTTTTGCCCGACTGAAAGGAATCAAAAATGAACAAAAAACAAAATTATAACCGCTCGGCCGGTGTTTTAATGCCCATTCCTATGCTGCATGGGGCTTTTGGCATTGGTAATTTAGGTCAAGAAGCGATGGATTTTATCGACTTCCTGAAAAATTCTGGATTCCACGCATGGCAAGTGCTGCCCGTAGAACAAACGGGCAGTTGTTTTTCGCCGTATAAATGTATTTCAACATATGCCGGTGAGCCAATGCTTATTGACCCGCGCGGCTTGCTTGAGATGGGTTTGATTACCGAGGACGAACTTTCTGCAAGAGCCGAAGATATACGTGAAGATTCGATAGATTATGATGCTGTTTATAAGAAGCAGTGGGCATTGTTAGCGATGGCGTTTAATAGGTTAGAGGGCAAACCTTATGCAAAGTTTGCCCCGTTTTGGTTAGAAGAATATGCTTTGTATATGGCGATTAAAATGCAGAATCACGGCACGCCATGGTTCGCATGGGAAGATGAAGGGCTTAGAAGCCATGCCCCTGCCGCAATTAAAGCGGCAAAGAAGCAATTGGCGCAGCAGATAGCGTTTTACAAATTTGTGCAATGGCTTTTCGATGTCCAGTGGCGAAAGTTGAAACAATATGCGGCAAAGCAAGGTATTGCCATTGTTGGCGACATCCCAATTTATGTTTCCGAAGACAGCGTAGAGGTGTGGAGCAAACGTGACTTGTTTGACGCGGATGCCAGTGGTAAATTCCCCGCCGTGGGTGGTGCGCCGCCCGATTATTTTGCGCCCGAAGGGCAACGGTGGGGCAACCCCATTTATAACTGGAAACGTTTAAAAGACGAGGGATATGAATGGTGGATTAACCGCGTTAGGGCCGCAATTGACCGCTATGATATGGTTAGACTAGACCACTTCCGCGGGTTTGATAGATATTGGCAAATTCCTTTTAATTGCGCCAGTGGTAAAGACGGCAAATGGGTTAAAGGCCCGGGAATGCCACTTTTTGATGCGTTGCAGAAGGCTATCGGAGACCTTCCGCTCATTGCCGAGGATTTGGGTGCAGATATTGGCGAAGGCGTTGAAACGTTGTTGAATAAAACCGGTATCCGCGGAATGCGTGTGCTGCAATTTGGCTTTGACGGAGACGGGCAGCACTTGCCGCATAGCTTTACACCCGACCGCATTGTTTATACCGGAACACATGACAACACAACGCTGCTGGCGTGGCTGTTTGAGTTGCCGGCAGATAAAAGAGAGCAGGCACTTTTCTATATCGGTTTTGAAGGCGATTGGACTATTGGCGGGGTAAATTCCCCCATCATTCAAGCGTGGATTCGCACACTATTTATGAGTGCGGCGTCCCTGGTAATTGTTCCGATACAAGACCTATTGGGCTATGGTGCCGATACCCGTACCAACACGCCGGGCACAGTAACGGGTAATTGGCGTTTCCGTATCCGCACAGGCGCGATCGAGCAAATTAATAGTGCGTTTTATAGGGATTTAAGCGTGGCTTACGCACGGGATAATCAAGTATGAGAAGGGCTCGTGCCTTGTTCGGTTATGCCCTCGTCGGTCAATACAATTATACGGCTTACGTCACGTATTGTGCTTAACTTGTGGGCAATTATGAATGTGGTACGTCCTTTGGCAAGTTCGTTTAGGCTCTCCATCACAACTTTTTCATTTTCCATATCAAGTGAGCTTGTGGCTTCATCGAAGATAAGTATTGATGGATTCTTAAGGAAAACACGGGCTATGCTCAACCGCTGCTGCTGGCCACCTGAAAGTTTCACGCCTCGCTGGCCTATATCTGTATTGTAACCATTGGGCAACGACATGATGAAGTCATGCGCGTTAGCCCTTTTTGCGGCTTCCATTGCTTCAGCTGTTGTTGCGCCGGGCTTTCCATACAAAATATTGTCCATGACAGAACCCGCAAACAAAAATGTTTCTTGACGTACAATACCAATATGCTTCCGTAGCGAACGCTGGGTCACATCACGCACATTTACGCCATCAATGCGTATCGCTCCGCTGTTTACATCGTAAAACCGTGGAATGAGTGAACACAACGTAGACTTGCCGATGCCGGAACGCCCCACGATAGCCACAGTTTCCCCCGGCTGAACAGTAAGGTTGATGTGGTGCAATACATCCCCTTGCTCCTTACTATATCGGAATGTCACGTTTTCAAATTCTACACGGCCATGGGTGACATGAAGCTTCACGGCGTTTTCCGCATCCATGATATCGGGTACAGTGTCCATAATTTCCCGAAAACGGACAAACCCGATAAAACCCGATTGGAAAAACGGAATCAGCTCTGCCAACTTTGGCACGGGGCCAAGCAAGTATGCAACATACATAACAAAAACCAGCAGACTGGCTATTTCTAGTGTACCGCCTGCAATCCATACCCCTCCGGCTACAACAATAACCACTGTAACTAAGGGTGTGAAAAAGTACTCTATCAGTGATAAAAGCAAAGACTCACTCTTGTAGATATCTGCTCTGCTCTCGTAAAACCGGTCGTTTTTTATGGAAAATTTCGCCAGCTCCACATCCTCGTTGGCAAAACTTTTCGCAACGCGTATTCCAGATAAATTTTCTTGGGCGGCAGTGTTAATGTCGGCTATGCGTTCTTGATTTACCTTGTAAGAAATTTGCAATTTTCGATAAAAGGTAACCACGTAAACTGCAATCGCCAGCAGTACAATAAATATAAGCATCGCCAGCCGCCAGTTGATATGAAGCAAAATCACAACCGATCCAACGAACTGCAGGGTAAACGTAACTGCCATGATAGGCACATGGTGGTATACCTCGGATATGCTGAACAAATCGTTGGTTAATCGCGACATAAGCTCCCCGGTATTTTTGCTGTCATAGAAACTGAAGGGGAGCTTTTGATATTGAGTAAAAAGCTCTGTGCGAAGGCCGCGCTCTATCCGTGCACCCATGATATGCCCCATCCAATCGTTAAATGTCCCCGTACATGTTTGGGCAATGATAATAGCTACCATCCAAGCGCCTGTAGCCAGTATATCCGGCAAAATATTGGGGGTACCGGATGCCAGTATATTAGTCGTGATGTGCCGCACCAATAGCGGCAACGCAAGCGAAAAAGCCGCTGTCATAACGGCGGCAACTATATTCGCAGCAAAAAGACCCTTGTATGGTCTGTAGTATGATAAAAACGCGTGAAAATTTGATGTTTTGTTGCTTGCAGTCATTCCTATATTCCTCCATAGTCTTAAATTTTCGTTTAAGATGCAAAACCCGAATGATGCAAAGCTTACATCACATCAAGTTTTGCCGGAGGAAAAAAGAGTCAGATAATACGACATCCTCTTAGCATAATGTCATCCTTTCATATTGTTCATGGATATATTTACATCTAGAAATGGAATAGTCATTGCCCTAATTGACTGGACCTAACCCCCACCAGCTTCCATCTGATTTAAGCACTCGTGTATAAGGACCGTCTGTACAAACAGCCACTACATTATCCATAACCCTAATTGGTGCGAGTCTTGCCGTAGTTGAGCCATCCCCAAGGCGGCCTTCGGCATTGACACCCCAAGCCCACAAGCTACCATCGGCTGTAATTGCATAAGAATCGTGTCCATTGGTTGATACCGCAATAACGTTATCCATAATGTGAACTGGCGCGCAGTGTCGGACACCTGAGCCATCACCAATAACGCCATCGCCCCAAGCCCACAAGCCACCGTCGGCTTGGATAGCTAGTGACATATTCTGCCCCGCGGAAATTGCAATTACATTGTCCATAATTTGCATGGGTGTGGGGCGAGATGTGGGCATCCTGTGGTCGCGGCGCACAGTACCCGGTATACCATGTCCATCGCCTAACTGGTTCAGCCAATCGTCACCCCAAGTCCATACGGTACCATCGGTTCGTAGTATTACCGCATGGCTAAGGCCATGGGCAATATCCGCAACATTTTCCAAGACCCTAGCAGGTGAACGTCTAATAAAAACCACCTCTTCTATGTGAGTACCGCCCAGTACCGACTTTCGCCCCCAACTCCATAAGGTTTCGTCTGCTGTAATAGCAAATGTGTAATCAAGATATGCAGCAACAGTAACTACATCATCCATAATCCAAACGGGAGTTTCTCGATTTGTGAAAGTCCCGTCTCCGAGCTGCCCACTTGCATTTACACCCCACCCCCACAAGCTGCTATCTGCCCTAATCGCCATTATATGGTTGCAGCCTGTGGCAATTGCGGTTACATTATCTAAAGCATTTTCAGGCTTATGTCCTTCTCGTAAAGTCCATACATTACCCTCATTGTCCAGTTTTGCTGTAAAATAAGTGCTGCCGGATTTCACTACAATATTATCTTCGAGGAGTATGTTTTGTGTTACAGGCGCACTTGGTATGGTGCTTGGTATGGTAATGTGAATGGGGCTTAGCAAAAACTCCCATTGACTTGATGTAATATTTCCCCACATCCAAATCTCTCCGTTATTGTCAACGGCAATAGTATGTCCACTCCCCGAAAAAACGGACGAAATATTACCCATAATTCTAACAGGGCTTAGCTGCGTGCCTTCAAAAACCCAATATTCAAATAAAACCATACCGAATGAATACTGCCTACGTGAGACACGATTAGGTTGTGCGCCCGATCCAATTTGGCCACCCGCATTGTTTCCCCAAAGCCACAAGCTACCGTCAGATTGAATTGCCGCGGTATGACTCCACCCAGCAGAAACAGCGACGACATCGTCCATTATACGAATGGGGGTATTACTGCTTATTGTTGTGCCGTCACCAAGTTCACCATGAAAATTACCACCCCAACCCCACAATACACCACTGGTATCAATAGCCATTGAATGAGAGCCACCAGCAGAAATAGCAACAATATTATCCATAATATGAGCGGGAAGAGACTGGCCGAAACCCCAGCGCCACAAACTCCCATCTGTGCGGATAGCCAACACCTCTGTACCCCGCCTCATCACCCTCCCAGAGAGGGTAACCACTGCTGATGCACCAATTGAAACTGCGGCCACATCGTCCATTATATGCACTGGCCGGCGCTGGGCTATTTCGGTACCACCGGTAAGCCGACCTTCACTATTATTTCCCCAGCCCCATAAGCTGCCATCGGTCTTAATTGCCATTGTTGTCCCTTTTAAAAGGCACGAAGAAACCGCTACCGCCGCAACATCACTCATAATATATGTGGGGGCATTTCTGTCCATAACTGTGCCATCACCAATTTGACCGTAATCGTTTCGTCCCCAGCCCCAAAGTCTTCCATCTTCTGTAATAACCATTGTATGACCGCTGCCGCTAGTTGCAACGGAAATTACTTCACCCATAACCCACGTCATTTCGCTAACAAACGAATCCATGTAGCCCGTAATCCATGCCATTTCGCTAACCAGCGAATCGCATTTCGAACTTATAAACCCAAGCTGGCCGTAAGAATTATCACCCCATGCGAAAAGATTTCCGTTTTGTCCTATTACAAAACCGGTTTGATTGCCAGCGGCAACAGACACGGGTATTCTTTCTATTTGCGCATTACGAATGGTATCTGTTTGTGTATCAGTTGCATCATCCAGCAACCTAATTGGGTTGACATGAGCAGAAATGCCATCTGCGGTTAATTGCCCATACCAATTGCTGCCCCAACCCCACAATGTACCATCCGAACGTATCGCCAGCGTATGCAAACCGCCTACAGCAACCTCAACCACATCTTCCATAATTTTTACTGGGTTCAAGCGATTCGTTCTTGTGCCATCGCCAAGCTGCCCATAATTGTTTTGCCCCCAGCCCCATAAGCTACCGTCGGAACGGATAGCCATTGAATGTCCTTCTCCTGTGGAAATGTGTACTACATCGTCTAAAATATGTGTGAATTCACGTATAGAATGAGTAGTGCCACTGCCAAGTTGACCATTACTGTTATTTCCGTACGCATATAAATTACCGTTTGCCGTCAGATACATATAATGCCTAGTGCCTGCTACAATATCAACCACATTGTCCGTTAATCTGTAAGGAGTGGGGATCCTGTTCTCCGAGCGCCAGGGCATCCATCCCCAAATCCATAAGCCCCCGTCTGCTGTAATTGCCATAGTAAGGTCTCTTCCCGTTGAAACGGAAACAGCATCGTCCAAAACCTGAATGGGGATTCTTTCAGAATAATTTCGAATACCCAGAGACGCTTGTACGTTATGCCTACTGCCCCCAACCAGTTAATCTACCATCGGTGTGCACCACCATTGTATGACTGCCCGGCGCATATGAAAACACTGCAACATTCTCCATCACAGCGGTAGGTGCTTGAAGATTTACCAAACTTCCACCGCCAAAATTACCGCTACCCCATGCCCATAACTCATTATTTGGCTTTATAATCAAACTCGCTGTATTTGTTGCAAAAATAATTGGCCTTGACCTATCCACAGCCAATGGATTCGGGGTTGTATCAGTTGCAAATACACTAGAAACAGCCCTCGGTTCATCTAGTCTATCCATTCCATAAGTAATATCCGTGTCGGGGTCCATTTGCTCGTTTCTGGCAGTATTCCGGCAACCCGCAAGCGAAAGTAAAACAACACAAAACACGACTATCATAAGTAGCTTTTTCATCGCAAATACCCCTCTCTGTCTGTTAATGCGAATTTTATCACTAGCAATTTTGAGTGTCAATAAAAAAACCCTTCCATAATCGAAAGAGTATTTTTGATATTACGGGGGCTTATCGTCCAAATATGAACCCGAAAACCCGCTTAAATTGGGCGTTTCGTCGTCTGTCGCATTTTCGGAAGCGGCTTCCAATTCCGCCAACGTCACCGTTTTTGTGCCGTCTTTCCAGTTAAATGTGATGGTCAGTTTATCGTCATACAGGAACACAGAATTTACAAATATATCCAAAATCGCTTGGCAGTAGGTTGGGTCGTCAATATCGCCGTCCTTAAATTTGCTAATCCAAAAGATGATTTGCTCCCGTGAAAGCGGCGTTTTCTCGATTTTCTCACGGGCAATGGATATTTCAAGGTCGGCTTTCTTGGCTTCAAGGTCATCCAGCCGTTGTTTTGCCGAGGCGTTCATTAGCCCTTCCTCAATGGCGTTGAGCAGATTATCTATCCGCTTGTCGATGCCGTCAAGCTGTGCCTGTAGGAAGGGGATGGTCGTGTTTTCGCGCTTTTGTAGCTCTACAACCATGTCGGCCAGTCGGCCGATTACCTCATCACGAAGGACAAATTCCCGCGTCAGCGTCACGACAATCCGCTCTAGCCAGTCCTTTTTCACCGTCTTTTTATCACAGGATTTTTTATAGATGGCGTTGCCGCATTTGTAGTAATGGTGGACTTTCCCGGTTTTACTGGTGCCGCCTGTACCCACCATCATCACGCCGCACTTGCCGCAGAATAGCTTTGTCGTGAGTATATACTCCACAATGGCTTTTTTGGCGGCGGGCTTGTGTTTGTTTTTTTCCATGCGCTCTTGTACCCTGTCGAAAATTTCTTGGGGTACAATGCGAGGCATACCATCAGGGGTGATGGTGTCACCGTAACGGTACTCGCCAATGTAGCGGCGGTTTTTCAAGAGATTGTGCATACTGCTTTTGTTCATGTATTTGTGTTTGGTGGTGGTGAACACGCCGCGTCCGTTCATATCCTCGGCTATTTCCTTGACGGTCTGCCCGTCAGCATAACGGGTAAACATTTCAAGCACAATAGGCGCGGTCAGCGGGTCGATTTCATAATAGCGTTCGGCGTTGACCTTGTAACCGAAGGGTATCATGCCGCCGTTGGCTTTGCATTTCAAGGCGTTCTCGGTCTGCCCCCGCCGCACCTTGACGCTGAGTTCTGCCGAATAATATTCCGCGATTCCCTCAAGCAATGATTCAAGGATGATGCCCTCCGGGCCATCCGATATATTTTCCTTGGCTGATACAACTTTTACGCCGTTGCGCTTTAAGATTGCCCGGTAGGTTGCGGAATCTACTCGGTTCCGGGCAAAGCGGTCGAGCTTCCGGACTAACACCACATCGAATTGCCGTTTTGCGCTGTCGGTAATCATCTTTTGAAACTCCGGGCGGTTTTCTGCCGCTCGGCGTATTCCTTGCACTCGCGGAGTTGTCCTTCGATACTTTCCTCCCGCTGGCCGTCACTGGAAAATCTCGCGTAAATTATGGCGTGGATTTTACCATCAGCACGGATATTTTCGTCAGATTTTTTCCGTCTGCTCATGAGCCATCGCCCTCGGCTAACTTGAACATCATTTCTTTTAGCTTGGCGTGCATGGGGGAGCGTGGGTCGAAGCAGGCTTCGATAAACTCTTTGAACTCCTCACCCTGTTCGATTTTCTTTTTGAGTATGTTGGGTTGGTGCTTATATGTCGTGCCTTGGGGATTGTCCGTGCGCCCAAAGATGTAATCAAGGGACACATCGAAGTAATCGGCATACCAAAGTAAAATCCTATACCCGGCTTCGGCATTGCACAACTCGAATCGGTTTATTGATGAAGGGTTAGTCCCTGCCATCTCTGCGAGCTTGGTTAGCGGTACGCCTATGCTATCCCTTAAACCCTTTAGCCGCTCACCTACTGTTGCCATATCAATTATCTCCCTTCCCGCAATTTTATTTTCACTGGAATTGCCACGCAATTCTATCACGGTTCGGTGCATCTGTCAATCCTAAACAGATATTACTGCATTGCAAATATCGCAACGTGTTTTCCTTGACAAAATACCCGATTCAGATAAGATATAAACAAGCGAGCGCGAACTCGGGTCGGAAACGACTTGACAGGCGGTCGCTATGTTGTTTTGTCAAAAAAATTTTTGAAAGGGGTCAACGCAAATGATTGAACGTGAAAAGTACGAACCGCCGGCTGACGCACTCAAAGCGTTGGCCCGGTGTCTGTACCCGGCTATGGTCGCCTACTTCGAGAGCGATGATGGCCAACGTGAGTTTGCCGAATGGCAAACCGCGCAGGGGAAGGCAGCTACACCAGCAGAGGAGGGAGCAGAGCAGGTTGCCTAACGGCAACGTGAAGGGGTGGCCAATCGACCACCCCTTCGTATAACTTTTTTCTTCTGTCGGTGATTTTGAAAAGCAGTTAGCGGCAAGACCGCGTAGCCGTCGCCGCAACGCGGCGGCGATTTGCCGGGACTGGGCTACGCCCAGCGAGCGAGCATGGGGACGTGGAGTCCACCATGCACTGCTTGCGTCATGGTTGTAACCCGGCGATGGGGTCTGGGGCTTGCCCCTGCGAGTAGGCGCGAGTGTGTACCATCGCGCACTGCTCGCGGATTTTGCTAATGTCATAAAATGCGACTTTTCTATTTGGCAAGCAGTGTTTCCGGCACGCCGTAAACGCTTTGGCAAGCTATTGATTCGGCTTGCCGAATCATAGTTGCCGCTTGATAGGGGTGCACCCTATGACCCGCTCGTCCACCACAAAATTGCGTTGGGCATTAAGCCCGCTTCGCGGGCTGCTGTAAATATGTTTAGTAAAAATCAATTAAGTGGTACCACGGGCATCCAAAAACGCATCAATCCACTGTTGTCCTCGTTAAAAAACATATCGCTATCATAATAAATATCGAAATGCCCTGCACCGCTAAACCGCCAGTCTAATTTTTGCACATGGTCGTGCGCGTTGGGACCCTCGCTGAATTTATTGCGTAGACTTTTTGGAAATTCAAATTCAATCCAGTGCTTTGGGGGTAACTTTTGAACAAACATTTCATCAGTTAAAAATGCATCTTGGTCAATGACATCATTTAAGTTTATGCACACAGTACGTCTATAGCTCCACACGCCTAATTCATTGCCAACTTGGCCGCATTCACCATCGTAAGATTCAAACAACATCAGCGGCGCACCGGGCTTTAATGCGGCTTTTAGACGTTCCAGCCGCCCATCGGCAAGCAGTTCGGCAGCCAATGTTTCCCGGGGGACATCCCCGGACGCTATTCGGGTGTAACCTGCAATGGTGAATCCCTTCGTTTTTATTACGCTTGCCTTGAAGCCACACTTCGTTTCGCTGTCCTCAATATACCCCAGCTTCACAGGTTTCCGTTTTTCTTTGCGTAACTTGATGGGCATCAGCAGGTCGATATACATTTCGGCACCGGTAATGATTTGCGCCGCCGTAGTATGTTCCTCCAGCCAGTTTTCCCATGACCCGCGGGTAGCGAAATCATATTTTTCACTTCCTGCCACCCATTCTTCCAATAACGTCCAACCTCCTTCCCACGGTAACAATTTGCTTGCCGCGAACATACCGCCGGGGAATTGTTTTTTTGTAAATGGTGGCGGCACTTCCATGTCATCTGGGATGGTAACAAGGCGCTCGTAGCCATGTATGCCATCCACATCATGGTCAAAGCCGTAATGTCTGAAATCCGGCTTTATTTTCGCTAATTCCCTCTCAAAGTCGTCCAATAACGGGTCATGCTGGTCCTCGGGACCACGCCCCTGCTCGTCATGTCCTACTGCGTGAAAAGAAAGTACCGTTGATGGCGGTAGGTACACAATCCGCACATCCTTGTCTGTCAGCGCATTTAATTGTTCGCTGGCTTGATTCAAATCTGCCATAGTCATCGGCTCCTTTATGAGATTTTTTGAAGGAGACAGCGTTTCAACAATGGAAAGAATAGACGAATCAGTTAGCAAGTCTATGTTCATATGGATGTTATCGCGCCTTTGAAGCTCTCCAGCAAGACGGACAAGAATCTCTTTGATGGTTGAAATTGCAGTCATCTCGCTATCCAGTTGTTTGATATGCTGTATGATAACCTCGACCGCCTCTGTAGCATAAGGGCTATTCAAAATAATACCTATTTGCTTTACGGGGATTCGCAGCTTACGCAAAACAATAATTTGCTGTAGCCGCACCAGTGTTGCTTCATCATACACACGGTAGGCGTAATCATCCTTTCGCAAGCTGTAAATGAGCCCAGCCTGCTCGTAATAGCGTAGCATCCTCGTAGAAATGCCGTATGCTTTCGATACTTGGTTGATAGTCTGTAATTCCATCGTTTCACCTCCTCCATAAAATCATAAAGTGCGACACGGTGTCAGAGTCAAGTTTTATTTTGCCCTTGCTGTTGGATTGTAAGTAAAAACAGCTTGGCAGTCTATAAACCACCAAGCTGTTCCAATGGGAACACCACAGCGAACGCCTCACCCACAAAGAACCATTTGATGGGGTTCGTATTTGTTCCTAATACCGGAGATGAGGAGATTTGAATTGCTCTATGTACTTGAATGCGATGAATTTTGGTATTGTGATATCTTGAAAATCCCTATAATTTCACTGTTTTGACGCAATACAATGTATTTGCATATTATGGTTTTTGGTTCTGTAAAGGGTAAATTAAAGGGTAGAAGGTTTCTGTTTTATTTGAAGAATTAAAGCTATAAAGCGCTCTGCTTTATGATTGAAGCAACACATGTCAAAATATATTTTGTGCTTACAGGCAATGCAAAAGAGTAAGTCAAAAGGTTAAAGGAGTCATCGGTTATGGAATGCCTCTTGTGAAAAAATCTGGGATATGCTATGATAGTCCCAGATTTTTATTGGGAGTTGAGCGATCATGAGATGTACTACTACAATTGAACAAAAAGCAAATAAAATATTGGAAGATTACCTTAGTGCTATACCTTCTAGCAATGATAAATATGAAGAATATACTGAAAATAACTTTACAATTCTTGAAATGAGCGAAAATGAAATATTTAATAGGCTTAAAACTATTGACTGGAGTTTTACAGATGCTGATACTACTTACTTATCACATGATATACATCCATACCCCGCCAAATTTATACCCCAAATACCAGAAACCATAATTAAACTATTGACCTATCCCGGTGAGACTGTATGGGATCCATTTGGTGGTAGTGGTACAACAGCACTAGAGTCACTAACTAACAATCGAGGATGTATCAGTTCTGACATAAATCCAATTGCAAAGATAATAGGTGAATCTAAAACTGCAACACTCACTTTTTTAGAAGAACTTGAATTGCAATCTCTTATCGAAAGAATAAAATTATTCATAAATTCTGAAAATATCATGCAATATTTAGCAGGCCATGCTGATGTCATTAAAACTTATATTCCTGACATACCCAATATAGGCAAGTGGTTTTGTAAAGAAGCTGTTGCCGAATTAGCGCTTGTAAAGCATATAATTAAGAACAATGTTAAATCTGATGCTGTTCTTAACATAGCCAACTCATCGCTATCTAAAGCCGTGAACAAAGTCTCTAATCAAGAAGCTGAAACTAGATATTGTGCAAAAGTAAAATACTTGTTATATGGGGAGACTATTAACTGCTTTTATGAGGCTCTATGTTCAAATGCTACTAAGATAAAAGCGATAGGAAAGCTATTAGGATTTAGACGTGCCACCTTTCTGACTGAAAATGTTATGGATGATATTGTTGGAAAAGACAAACCAATTAGCAACAATCAAATTGATCTTATTGTAACGTCACCTCCTTATCCAAACGCATTTGACTATCATTTGTATCATCGTTTCCGTATATTTTGGCTAGATTTTGATCCACGCACGATGGCAAAAAAGGAAATCGGCTCACATCTAAAGTACCAAAAGCAAAAATTAGGATTTGATAGCTTTCGTGACGAAATGCATAAGGCGCTTGTAAATTTCTATTCTGCGCTGAAGCCGGGGAGATTTGCTGTGCTAGTTCTTGGTGATGCTATTTTTGAAGGCGTATTGTATAACACAGCGAAAGAAATAGGGGAAGTCGCACAGACTGTAGGTTTTAATTTCATTGGTATCGTTACAAGACCTTTGCATGAAACAAAACGATCAATGCAAAATGGTGTGCGTAGGGCTAAGCAAGAGCAGTTACTAATTATTCGGAAGCCAAACTTTCTTTTAGATGCGATACTTGTGCCCGCTCCTTATAAGCTTTGGGAATATGAAAAAAAAATCAGTAATAAAGAAGTGGATGCAGTCTCTTCAAATATGACATTTGAAAAGAAAATTTCAGCTAGTAATATACGATACTTAAGAGAACTCACATTTCATAGCGGTATTAAGATTAATTCGGAGACAAATATCCCTACATGGCAATCTTTAATAGAAAATGGTGATGCATTTACTCAAGCGACAAGAAAAGATCCTAAGTATATAACTCATGGCATACATGAATACAAAGGAAAATTCTATCCGCAACTTGTGAAGCCGCTGATAAATATATCAAAAATTGAGAATGCGAGCTGTGTTTTCGATCCCTTTTCCGGAAGTGGCACTGTCGCATTAGAAGCGGTTATTAATGGCCATAAAGCGTATGGCTGTGATATTAATCCACTTGCTGTTGATATTTCAAAAGCAAAAAGTGAGATTCTTTTTGTTAATTCCTATGATTTAGAACATCAGATAGGATTATTCAATGATAGAATAAATAAAAACCGAATTTCCGACGTATACACGGACCAGTTTGATTCAGATTCGTTGGACGAAATTGAGCGCTGGTTTCCTAAGCCTGTAATTAAAAAAATTGCACATATTTTACATCAAATTAACGAAGTTCCGAATTCTACAGTTCAGAATTTTCTAGCTGTTATTCTAAGCTCAATAATTCGAAAGATTTCTCAGCAAGAGCCTACAGACCTTCGAATACGCCGTAGGGCTGAACTATTAGAAGACGCCCAAGTTTTTGAATTGTATAGTGAAGCGTTAAGCGTGCAAATAAAAAAAATAGTAAAATTTTCATCGGTGCGTCAGTTTGCTCCACATAAGCTAATACATCCTACTCTTTGGGAAGGGAGTTGCTGCTCTGCTGTTTCTGTAGAGAAAAATTTAGCACCAAATTCCATAGACCTTATCATTACTAGCCCCCCATATGCTACAGCAATGCCATATATAGATACAAATAGATTAAGCCTATTGATTCTAAAGGGTCTAAATGCCAACCATAGAATTCCTATTGAAACTGAAATGACTGGCACTCGTGAAATTTCAAAGCAAAAACGTATGGCTATAGAAGAACTAATAGACAACAAAAATTATGGAGCCATAAGGTCTCCTCAGGCAGTTTCTCTTATTGAGAAAATCCATAATGAAAACAAAGCCGCTGATATAGGGTTTCGGCGTAAAAACATGGCATCTCTTTTGCATATGTATTTTAACGACATGTCAAAAGCGTTTTATAACATGAACTATGTTCTTAAAAGCAAAGGAAAAGTATTTATCATCATTGGTGATACGAAAACGACAACTGGTAAAGGTCTCGTTATCATAAAAACTACTCATATTCTAGAAGAAATAGGGGCAATGCAAGGGTGGTTACTGACAGATAAAATTCCTATAAATGTGACTACGGAGAACTATAAACATATAGGCAATGCCATCACAGAAAACACCATACTGTGCTTTGAGAAACCCTAGGAACTATATCCAGCCAAATTTCCTTGGAGCATTTGCGCCTCCAGAAGGCATTATTTGATTGCATACTTTCAAGTATTCATTATATAACATACTGCCGGGATGATAAAATACCAAATCATAATCATAGCTATTATCTGTGGCTCTTGTCATAACTAAAATTGTATGAGAAGGAATAGTTGACATAATGCTAACAGATATAGTAATCCGTAATTCGGACTTTGTAGTATAATAAATTGTGTTTAATCCATAATTTATTGCAGATTTAATGAGCTTCCCCGCCGCATCTATGACTTGGATGTTAACGATTGGATCAGGCTCTCTTTGTTCTGAAGGTTCATTCTTTGCAAGTTTTGGTGTAGTCTTTCCAGAGAACGGATATCCGAAAAAAGCGTGGTTCTGATCCACAGCACTTTTACTGAGCATTATTTCACCGTTATGTTTATCTTGCATCTGCTTGATTTGAATAACTAAACCGTTGGCTCCAACGGCCCCATTGGCAGCTATTTTTAATGTTCCGTCAGTAGTTATCACTTTTTTATTAGCTGCCTTGTGTTGCTGTTGTGATTTTTTTTGTTTTGGGAGCGCACGAGGCGGCAGAGCACGATAATTTCCAAATATAGTATCAATTGAAGGTATTTCACCAATGTTTGTCTCTTGTGTTTTTGTCTTTGTGATAGTTTCATTTTGTTTTGTTTCATCAAGAAGGTAGTTGTCGCTTTGTAATTGAGACAAAACATTTTCATCCAATTGGATACAACAATTTATTTTAGCATTGAGTATAGAATAGTTTTCCAAAAGATTGTCCAAAAAAACTTTATCGCCCGAATCCAATAAGTTGAGCTCAACTATCAAGCCGCTTTCAAAATTTGTCTCCAATCCTCCAGAGGTAAAATTATTGGATCCACTATAAAAAACAGCGTAATTCGATCCATAAAACAAATAAGTTTTAGGATGGAAAGTGGAATACCTAGCATGGGTTATATACACCTGATTAAAGTATCGTAAAGAGTGTTGTAAAGCTTGGATACTTGTACCCTTATGATCTATGCCAATATAAGCTGTGACATGTTTTCCGGCATTTTTCCATATAGTCAGCGCTTCATTAAGCTTTATAAAGGGGTTTTGCTTAGCGAATGCGGCTTCAATAATGAAATTTGTATATTCCTCGTTTCTCAAATTGGACTCTAGCCAATTTAACAGTCTGAATTCATTTTGTGGTTGAGCTGCGGCACCAATAATTGTAATATTAGGCATGAAACTATTCCTCCATACTAATTTTCTTTTTGTCATATGACATTTTTACATCTGTTAATCCAACAAGATAATCCACGCTAGTGCCGTAATAAGTTGCTAGTTTTATTACAAAACGCAGCGGAATGTCGCGCTCAAACCGTTCATATTTTGAATAAAGTGATTGATCGCATTGAAGGTATTTCGCAATTTCCTGCTGCGTTTTGTCATGATCCTCACGCAAGTCTTTGATTCTAGGATACATTTTCACCACCACCATAATTATTTTATCATTCGACAAATAGGATTATTGAAATTTAGGACAATACGTCCACAGCGCATGTCTCATAGATAACGATATACTGCTGAACCTATGTCATCATGCTGGTATTAGATTTTGTGCGCCGAACAAATAGTTTTTTGGGGCGAAGAAAAACCAAATGAAAGCATAGATGAATCCCGGTTATATAAATAATAAGAAACCAAAAAAGTTTGCATTACAAGGCTTTTAGGCAAAAAAATACTTCACATTTTGATTTGGCCCAAATATGAAGCTTAAACAATATTCATATGTTTTTTTAGTAATGAGTATAAATGCAATGCAAAAAGGTACGACAAATGCCGTACCTTTCATTGTAGATTTCTTTAATTCCTATTCATAAATCAACTCCGCTTTTATTATTTCTTCGACTTGAAATTTTAGAGCGTTCATGTGTCCGACCCAAGCCAGTGGGCCGGTCTTTTTAATATCCTCTGATATAGGGTTTGCTTTTAGAGCTTGCTCCATCATAAATTCCATCCGCTCTTTGGCTTGCACTTCAATCTCATAGCAATGCGAAAACAACTTGCCAGATAAAAGCAACTCATTATAAACTACCCGGCAGTGGCTTTTTAGATAGTCCAAACGCATGTTACACCAACGAGTTAGTGTTGGAAAATTTGCCTCATCCTCAGCAATAATTATATTGGGGATTAGATAATCTCCAACTTGTGTGTATGTTATTTCTGTCATAAAATCATCCCTTCAAGATTATTGTTTCAACTGGTCATGAAATGCCTGCACTTTTCGAAGAACATGCATTGTTTTTGATGCCTCACTCTTTAATAGCGTAAATTGATTTGAAAGCTCCTGCACATCACGGGCATATATACTTCGTGATTCATTTGCCCGCCTAGCAATTTGATTGATATTAGATGTAGCATTAGAAATCAATCGTAAAAACTCTCGGACTTCTGTAAAATTCATTCTGAGGATATACCCCTCTAGTACCATTTTGCGAATAAACGCCTCTCTGTTTATGCAACCGGCAACGTCCATTCGTTGTTGCAAAACATCAAACTCACCCTCGTCTAAACGGAATTTTATTTCATTGGTACGTCTTCTGTTTGCCATACATATACCTCCTGCCTGTCAGTAATTATTGTTTTATTTTTTGCATCAGCGATGCAGCAGACAACACAAAAGTGTTGGCTTAAAGCAAAAAACGCTTGCGATTTTTTGCAGGGGTTTGGGGAGTTATCCCCAACAAGCCGCAGAGAATGTCACCACTTGTGGGGGACACTCTGCCTTGCTTGCAGGATTAACATTAGCCACGAAATGCCCCTAAATCTCGTTGTTGTG
>Ga0131853_10002966_pt1 | contig 30466 bp, 22 predicted proteins | sample TergutLab28metaG_FD_92764 | JGI IMG/M metagenome (GOLD analysis project Ga0131853, IMG submission 92764) | Labiotermes labralis P1 segment gut microbial communities from Petit-Saut dam, French Guiana - Lab288 P1 (version 2) (version 2) | ecosystem: Host-associated > Arthropoda: Insects >... | reverse complement strand
GAGTTTAAATATTTGGGAACAACTTTAACAAATCAAAATTCTATTGCAGAAGAAATTAAGAGCAGATTGAGGTCAGGAAATGCTTGCTATCATTCGGTGCAGAATCTTTTGTCTTCCAGGTTGTTATCCAAAATTTAAAGATCAAGATATATAGAACTATAATTTTGCCTGTTGTTTTGTATGAGCTTGAAACTTGGTCGTCGACATTGCGTGGAAGCTGAGGGTGTTTGAGAATATGTTGTTGAGGAGAATATTTGGACCTAGGAGGGACGAGGTAATGGGGGAATGGAGGAGACTGCATAATGAGGAGCTAAATGAGTTGTACTCCTCACCCAATATTGTGCGGGTGATAAAATTGAGAAGAATGTGATGAGCTGGGCATGTGGCACATATGGGTGAGGAGAGGGGGGTGTATAGGCTCTTGGTGGGGAAACTGGAGGGAAGGAGACCACTGGGGAGACCTAGGCATAGATGGGTGAATAATATTAGGATGGATCTCCAGGAGGTGGGATGTGGGTATATGGACTGGATTGGGCTGGCCAAGGATAGAGACAGGTGGTGGACGCTTGTGAGTGCGGTAATGAACCTTTGGGTTCCGTGAAATGCGGGGAATTTCTTGACTAGTTGCAAACCAGTTAGCTTCTCAAGCAGGACTGTGCACCATGGAGCGAGTGAGTGGTGTGATGGCAAGGAAATGAGCAGGAAATTTTGTGTGTGAAATATCATGCAATAAATATTTGCTTCATGACCCTGAAATGGCATAAAGAATTCAAATCTATTATAGTTATTTTAACATTACTATTCTAACTGCATCATATTCTCAGTGCAAGAGATAGAGGTTCTAGTGTACTTATGTAATGTGTTTGTTGAAGTACATGCGCCTAAGTTTGGGAAGTAAACTTCATAGTTACAATGTGTTCACATTTAAAATGCTGGTGTTACTCTTGTACATACCATTAAAATGAACATATTTAATTTTAGTGGATTAGAAGCTTGTCAGTCATTACAAACAGGTGGAGCTTACAGATGGTACTGATGATTGGTGTTTGCTTTTGTTACTTTCCAGTAACAACAACATTCAGGATGCAGGTTTGGGTCACATCTCTGATGGGCTGACAGAACAGACACCAGGGCAATCGGGCAATGGACTAAACATCCTTGTGGTCTGGAATAACCATCTCACCCGCAATGCATCGAAACATTTTGCCCGTGCTGTGGTTTGTATAAATAAATGTGCTCAGTGATAATGGCATTTCATGCAAGCTGCAGTGTTAAAGGTATGTCAGTGATGTTTGTGGGGTTTATTTCCAGTTTCAGAACAAACATAAGATGACACTGCAGCATTGCTTAACTTGTGTGCTGTGATCAGGGGGTTAGCTTTATAAGGTAGTAGTGCATATTTCGTAAGTCTGAGCCAAAAACTTTTCCCTTTCTGAACTTCTGGGGAACATTAACTTACAGATGAGTGGTCACAGTCTTCCATGGATGCTTCCATTCATGGACAGTTTGAGTTAGCAGCAAATGCAGAATTACTTGATGACTACGGGATTACGTGTGATCGTAGCAGTGTTGAATACGTACTTCACTGTACGTATTCAGCATTTACTGTGCTCTTCAGTATGAAGAGCACAGTAAATGCTGGGCTTGTGTACTAACATTCGATCAGACAATAGTAATAATTGTCATTGTCAAACACTTAGGATATTTTCAGTTGTTGCCTTCTCCAGCTTCATTTGTTCACATCTCCTACTGCCCCTCCTTTTTCCCTTTCACCTCCTCCATCGCCATCTCTTGCTCATTGTCCTCCTCGTCCTCTTCCTTGATCCATGTGTGTGTAATTTTGTAATACATTTGATACCTGTTTGTTTTGCACTTTCATTACAGTGTTGTGTAATGATACTGCTTGTTATCCCATTCTTCTGCAATATCTTCAGTTGCTCTCTGACCCTGACTTGTCTGTCCGGCTATTGATGTCATAATTACATTTCAGCATTTTCAGTTTTTCTTTGTTATTTTCTGTTACTTTGTGTGATCCATTAGAAAGAATAAATCTTACCTGTTGTGTTATACAGTTTTTGGAAACCTTATTAGTTACATATATTTAAAATTCTGCCCTTCTGTTTGTTTTATGTATTTTCTTTTAATCTCCTTGTCTTGTACATGTACATGTGATCAGTACTGCATGTGCACAGTTTAAATCTTATTCCCTTGTATGGTCAGAGCATTTCTGTCTTTTTCTTGACTTTCCAAGCCTTCCAGAATGTCTGAAGCAATCTTCTTCTTCCATTGGCACTATAGCCCACTGTGGGCTTTGGCCTGTCAAAAAATGTTCTTCCATTATTTCCTATCTGCCACCAACTCTCTCCATCTTCTCACTCCCAGCACATGAAGATCTCTTTCTACTTCCTCTTTCCATCTTTTCCTGGGTCTTACCCTTCTTCTCATCCCTTCCAGTTCTTGAGTGAAGATCTTTTTTGGGCATCCTATCCTCCTCCATTCTTTCTAGGTGACCTAACCCGCTTATCCTTTGCCCTTTTATCTGTGTTTTACTATATTTTCTCCTTTGTTCATTTCATTTAGTTCTTGATTCATCCGACTTTTCCATTCCCCATTTTCATATTTAGGGCCATATATTCTTCTAAATATTTTCCTTTCAAAAATTAGCAGAGCTTGTTCTTCTTTCTTCGTCAACGTCCATGCGTCTGAAGCAATCATATTACGTAAATGGGTTAACAGGTCACTGTGTAGGACCAGGGAATTTGATATCAGGGTTTCCTTTCCCTTCTGGAGCCACCGTTACTGTGGCTATAAATTGTGTATGCCTGTTGTGTTATAATTGTAGCTCTGCCCTTATGTAGCACCTTGACAAGGAATTAACCCTTAGGAGGAATGCTGTCTGATACCTGATATTCCACATAATTAAAATGACTTGTCATTTTGTTTGATTTCCTCTCAGAGACTTTATTATGGCATATCTGTTGAGTGCAGTGTTCATCTTCGTAATGCAGGCACGCAGCCAGTCACTGGAAATGCTCAATATTGGACACAACAATCTGACCAATGAATGTCTTCATGTTATAAAGGACTCACTGCAGCACAATCGCACCCTGCTGCAACTTGGCATGCAGTCGACACATCTCACATGTGAGGGGGCTATTGCCCTGGCAGAGTGTATTGCGGATAATCCTGTCATTCAGGTATGTGAGGATATTTGTGGTGCATTAAGGTTTGTGATTCATGTAAAATGGGCAGCACATTCCCCATTGTTGCTAAATGTAACTTTCTGACATTTAGAGTTGTGTGTAAATACCAACAGTCTTGAGTCAATAATTCTGACTAAATTATTGTTAAACCATTTTGGGGCTTCATATCAGAACTTCAGGTTTTCTGAAACAGAATTTTGGTTCTGCAAAATTTCCTTTCAGAGTAACTCTCCTTAATCCTAGTTTGGTGAGAAATTTTAAAAACTTGCTGTTTTTGTGAATTTCACATAAGTATTAGAAGGTATGAAGTGTGTGCTGTTATTAGGCTGTAGATTAATTTCATTCTAGCAATGTTGAATAAACTTGCAGAATGATGTACGTCCGCTCATTGAAGTTGCTACTAGATTATGGAACGTATGTGTTGAAATCTTGTTGATAGCTGAATGACCATAGAAATTATCAATTGTTTACAGATATGGCCAGTGCAAATTATGTTTTAATGCAAAAACCCACAACACACATTTGTATTCTTGAGTGGAGTTGCAGTTAATGTGGCTACAGTGAATTTTTTTTCATAGTTGTGGAACAGGAATTGTATCATAGGCATCGTGTGCTTGAGAACAACTGTATTGTACTGTGCTGTGCTGTGTTGTGCTGCATGGTACCATATACATTATACAAAAATTTGGACTGCCCAGGTTATTTAACTTGTTCTGAATTGTGTTCACTTCATGTTTGAGATAATGCAGTAGCTCACAGATGTACATGTATTGTTGTGGTCCAGCTATACAGCAGAATGTCCTGGATGTTATTGATCATGTTAGTTGTATGCTAAGATCACTCTGTGGAAGCTGGTTGTACTTATTCAAACAAGAGGAGGGACCTGTACTCTTGGTGTTCTGCTGCTATCTAGTCACTGTTCTGCGTGACTGAGACTGGCTCTGTCCAACAGATACCTCATTTAAGTGCTTCATTGTGCCTACAGATAGATCCAGAACTATCTTCCAGAATGTTCACAGTATTAAAACTAACTGTGATGACCCTTTGCCAAAAACATTCAGCAGTAAAGACATTCTAAATAACCAAGTACAAGGGGAGACGCTCATAATGAGGACAGAGTTCGTTATATTGAGATGAGTATGTAGGAGTGGTGGAGTGATGAATGTCAGATGAACCAAAAGACCTGCCCTGATCAATCTCCACAACCTCCTCTCGTCCACCTCAACAACCTCCCTTTATCCACCTCAACAACCTGTCCTCATCCTCCTCTAGAACCTGCCCTCATACACCTCTAGAACCTGCTGACATCCAATTCAGGAAAATGCCTTCATACCCGTCAGTTTTTCTTTGAATAACACAGTTTTCATATTCTCTCTGTTGTAAGCATGGTTCATCTGTTATTGTTTTGGGGTTATGTAGGAAAATATTGCTTTAATCATTTTGTGGATAGTAAATATTAAAAAGAAACAAAAATGTCATCATCAGAAACTTCATTATCAACTGAATTTGTTTCTTGTCTTACTTCCTAGACAGTGGCAGGATAGTTAGTACCTTCCATTCCTGATTTTAGGTTATGTTGTGTGGAGTTTGAAGTGTTTAGTTGTTTTGAACTGTTCTTACCCGTTTGTATAGTTACCTTTGTCGTGGAATCCCAACAATGACATGTATTAAAGATGGCTGACTTCTGGGATGTGATGTCCTGTATGCTAGTAGAAGTTTCCTGATGTTTCTGAAGCCCCAGGTGCCTCCATTAGTTGGGTCATTGCCATACACCCTGATGATGGAGGCTATGTGATCCTCTGAAACATTACTACCCTTCTACCTGATGACACAGCATCACATTCCAATAGGTGACCAACTTCATGCCCACCACCGTGAGAACTTCAACTCCTGTAACACTTGTTTCTTTTGGACAAAAATCACTTAATTACTTGTTTCTAAATTCACACATTGTTTAATGTTATAACACATCTTCTTACCTGCTGAAGAAGGTAAGTCCGTATTGGAATCTTGTCCACCATAATTTTGTAATTCTTTTGAATCAAGATATTTGTCCTATTTGTCTTAAGGTTAAAAAGTGTTTGAATATTATAGAATGTTTTTATCTGTTTGAGAAGCCCTACTTTCTGCAATTCCAAGTCATCATTGAAGCTACCTACACTACAATTTTCGACAACGAAAGAAGTGTGGTTTGAATTTTGGTAAATACGATAGTGCTTGTGAAAATGACTGAGTGAAAGACTGTCATTCTTGTCAGGGATTGAACCAGCAGCCTCCCATTAACAGGTAGGTTGTAGGATAAAATTACCAACTTGAATGACATTGTTTCACTTAGCTGTTTATTAATGTCACATCAAAGTCTGAATTTATTGTTTCAGTGTTTATATTATGTGTAATAGTAATGAATGTGATTTTGGTCTAGAGGATAGATTTGCGGGACAACGGCATCAAAGTGGCTGGGCTAATGGCGCTGGCTCTTTCCATGAAGGTTAACACGAGTATCACACAACTTGACCTGGACAATGTACCGAAGAGGAAAGTGGTGTGTATTACATTTGTTCATTGCAGTCTGACATGAATTACAAAGCTGGTTTTTGTTTCCCTTAACCCTGTAGTGCACTTAGAGAGTTCTGTCTACATGGAACAAATATTTAAAATTTTGTTATTGAACTTCACTAATCCCATTTTAATAGCTCTGTATGTACCTGAATGCAGAATGACTAATCTAAGACAACCCACAGAAAAAACACATCTGCCAAGAGAAATTTATTTATCCAAATCTGAGAAGGGCCCCCAAAAATAAAATGTCTTCTAAGAAAAATTATTTTACAATTAATTTCATGCACTTACTACACAAAGCACATCAGATTCTGTCTGTCTTTACAAAAAGTTCCTTCATCTTCCTCACAATCATTCCTAGCATCCCCATCCTCTGGACTGCTATCCCATAATATATCGTTATCAGCCCCAGCACTTCTTAAAACCTGTCACAGTCACTTCTGGTGAGATGCACCCTCATGTTGTTATGATCCACAGTGACTAAATTTTACATTTATATTTCTTGATTAATAATTTTGAACACATGAAGATTCACAATTTTCTCCACAGATGGTGTTAGTAGTGTTCAAATTTTAAATACTTGTGTTCTGGATTTTTTTTGTTATGTCTGTGTCATGATCAGCCTGAGTTTATGGCTCTTTTTATGGTTATTAATTTATGGATTGTTCCAGGTGTTATTTTTTAGTCATGTATTAAATGTTTAATTTTCCAGTAGCCATTTTCCTGGTATTACTGTTGTACTAGATCTGTCCTCAGGTGCATATCTTAACAGGTTATTGTTTCTGTAGTGCCCAGTAACTGAGAACAGCTTGATCTATGTGTCCACCAGCTTCCAAAATGTCTTGCTTCTTTAAAAAAATTAGTTGATGGACAAAGACCCAAAAAAGAAGACTGTGTCAGTTAATTTCAGTTGTGCCCTTTTCTCTCTCTTGGATTTTTTGACCTTTGAAGCTGGATGGATAGGTTGTCCTGAACTGCTGGTAAGGAATTATTACTTGATGCTATCAAAAGAGTGCAGATCTCACATGATGATTTGGCGATGCAGACCTTGGTTTGGCTCTGCATGGTAACGTTCAGAGCTGTCCAGTTTGGTGCTGTCCAGTCCGGCACTTCATACGTGAATTTAATGTGACATCACATATTGAAGTGGCAAACTTAAGGAATAATCTACATCTTGCATTTGAGCAAATACGCTATTGTTTCAACCTTTTGTGATTGGTTCTAGTGAAACAAAATGAGACCTTGTGGCTGGTGAGTCAGTTTATCCCATCCTCGTGCTGTTGTGCGGATCACTGTCAGTGCAGTGAACCTTTATATATTTTTTTAACCTTTTAAAGATCTATGTTCACCAGGAATTCATTTTGTATATGTAGGCAACAAGGAAATTTACTGAATTTTTAAGACATGTTGCATCATCTCTGTTTTATTTTCCACAAAATTTGTTTTATTTTCCACAAAATTTTGTGTATGTGATAATGTTAACTTCACTCACATTTTTTATAATCCATGCACTAAAATTCAAATACCCACCCATAGGATAATGGTTAATTGAGGTTTAATGCTTTTGTGCCATATGAAATGAGATTATTCTTGAAAAATTTTATGTCTTTCATGATTTTTGAGGCTTTTTATATTTTGTTACTGATATTTTATAATTTATCTTAGTAATTAACCAACTTGATATACAAAATTTTTGTTTTACAATAAGTTTTATTTCACGCCTCTACATGTTTTGAGCACCATGTGCTCATCATCAGGAGGTCAACCAGTCCTCTCTCAGCCTGTGCACAGGATGACCACCTATAGGTGTGATGATACCAGAGGCTGTATAATACAATTTTGACCTCCTCATGATGAGCACATGGTGCTTGAAACATGTAGAGGCATATAATAAACTTATTGTGAAGCAAAAATTTTGTGCATCAAGTTGGTTAATTACTAAGATAAATATGCTGAGAGGCGCGGTTAGCAAAACATCAAAATTTGATATTTTATAAGTTCTTGGAACCAGATATGTGCTTTACATTGAAAGTGGATTTCAGCATTTGTGTTTCTGATGTCTGTGACGGTCTTGTTGGTCCAGCTTAATTGTGATCATTGACGCTGTACTGTCACATAGCCTCTGAATGTGTATACATTTCTTCTCTTGCACCAAACCCTGTGGTCCAGTGGACAGCACTCCTGTTTTGTATTCAGGAACTCCAAGCTTCAAATCTCAGACCAGAGATAGACTATACTAACAAGATTTTTGTGAATTATCATCTCTTCCTCCAAGTTAATTATTGCATTATACCTCTGCTTAGGCCACAGTTCCTTCCTCTTTATTTCCAATAATTTTTCCACCAATCATCCCTATTGTTGGAGATGTAGTTTGTGATACTGAACATATTATTAGATAATGTACAATAAAATAGAATCCACTGATGGTTATGTACAGGAGGACAATAACACTCTGGACCAGTATCTCGCCTTGGTGGCTGAGATCAGGGGGTACTGTGCCCGAAATGAGATATCTGCACGTGAAGAAGAAGACACTGTTGATGAAGGTCCGGCAACTGGCACGCCAGGCAGGGGACGAATGATGAACAGCACATCACGCAAGATCTCGTTGACATGTGAGACTCTGCTTCGCAGCGTCGCTGTACCTCAGCATCCAGTAGTACCAGATAATGGTCTGTTGGTGGAGCCTCGACGGGGCAGTGGCGGCAGACTGCGCAGTCCTGCACCCAGTCCAATCCCCAGCCCTGTGTCTAGCCCTATACCAAGCCCATCACGAACACGTTTTCAGGTTAGTACTTGCACCTACTTCCCCTGTTTGTGCGCATATATCATGTGATACAAGTGTCATATCATGCATTGATCATATGTCGTGGCACAATGGAATGGGGACATGTAGCAGTCATAAATACACCTACCATTACAGTCTGTGTGGCTGTAACATCAAGTACATTGGTAGGCTCTAAAGACATAGACAGAAGGTTTCTCAAAAATGTTGCGCTCATCTGTAATGTTGCACAGTGTCAGTAATGTGTACATTCACTTGTTGCCATGGGAATGCCAAACCTCTTGTTGCTTGGAAAAGGCAAAAGGAAATATTTAGAGATAGAAAGTATGTTTTAAGATCTTTTATTGTCAGAGCAGCATAACACCATTATTGCCAAGTGGCTGGTGCTTGTTGTGACATGGTTTTGTAGATGTCTGTATCATTACAGTGGTTGGAAACAGAATTTCATTATGACAACCAAAATGAGGCCTATATGTAGGTGGGAGGATACTTTTACATTTATGTAAAGGTTTTATCTGGCTTGGGAAAGAAGCTGGCACTTTATGTTAGCCAGATCTAAGTTAGAGGTGTCTTTTATATCTTGTACAGAAGTGTTGTGGGGACTGCGGTAGCGCAGTGGTTAAGGTGCTGTGCTACAAATCGGAAGATGGCTGGTTCGATAACAGATGGTGTCACTGGAAGTTTTCATTGACATAATCCTTCCGATCGCACTATGGCCCTGGGGTTAACTCAGCCCCTAACAGAAATGAGTACCAGGAGTGTTTTCTGGGGGTAAAAAGCAGCCGGTGCATAAGGCTGACAACCTTACCACCATTCTGGGCCGGTGTCATGTAATCTGGGAACCTTAACTTCCTGCAACCCTCTGGGCACCGTGGGCCCGTAATGGGGCTGATTTACTGAAGTGTTGTACCGTATGACAGTTCTAAGAAATTGGTGAATTCCACATGCAACAGGGATTATATTGGTCAGATATGAACCTAAATTGAATTTGTCAGACAATGTTTAATGTATGACCCTGGTACCAAATTTTATTTTAATTCCTGTAGTACCCAAGCTTTAAACAGTGGGCTTTCAATTGGTGTCACTGGATCATTGCTGTGGGGTGGGTGTGTAAATTTTAGAGCTTGCTTTACAAAATATGTGAATATTGTTTGAGCCAAAAATGGTACAATTATAAAATAAATAGTATGTTGTGGTTTTTTAAGAGATGCAGTGAATATCCATATTGTCTAAATGTAAAGAATAAGTTTCTAGGGCTGTTGCCATGTGTGTGTGTGTTTGTCTGGTATAAATGACATTTCTATTCCTGACTTTACATATTGTTTCTCGAATACAGGACCCATGTAAGATAAAGGTTAATTGATGAAACCGACAGACACAGTTTTCTGTTTTTGTTCAGTTTGTGCTCAGAGTATCTTTATAAAGCACTACCAGTACAAGCGGGGTACGCGATGGCACAGTTGGTTGTGGCACTGTGCTACAACCCTGAAGGTCGCTGGTTCGATTCCCAATGGTGTCATTGGAATTTTTCATAGACATAATCCTTCCGGTCGCACTATGGCCCTGGGCTTGACTCAGCCTCTAACAGAAATGAGTACCAGGAATATTTCCTGGGAGGTAAAGGTGGCCGGGTTAATAGGGCTGACAACCTTACCACTTTCATTTGCTGATTGTCTTGAAATCCATGAGCCTCAACCTCTTGGAACCCGCAGTGCCTGTCCAGACCTGTGATAGGATTTACCTTTACTAGTACAAGCAGTTTGTAAGACTGCATGTTTCATGCTTCTGAAATCAGAATTTTTTTTCCTTCCAGGTTTCCCGTGTTGCAGATTCTAGTTTCTTTGTCAACTCAGGGCAGTCAGGATCTCCATCTTCTTCATCATCATCTCCAGTTACTCCGCCATCACTGCCATCATCACCGTCGAGCTTCTTCCCATCTGCAACAAATTCACGGTTCCGTGTCACATTGGTAGAATCCTCTGCTCCTCTCCCCATCGTCACCAGCCCATCAGGCAACATCACTGTTGGCTTCACCTTCAAAAAGGAAGACGATAACTCAACATGTGAAGCAGAATCTGAAGTACCCAGCAGTTCAGTTACTAATGCTCAGGTTGTGAGAATTTCTGATATGGAAGTTGCGTCAGGGAATTCTCTGAAATGTTCAACAGTGGAGAGCCAGTCAGCCTCACTTGTGACTCAACAAACCCCGTTGTCACAGAATGTGCAAGTGACTGTGAAACTAGGCCCCTGTTCTAACAGTTGTGTCATTGACAATGAGTCCAGTCTGTCAGTGGCTTCTGATGCTTCTGAGGACACGGTTGATATGGAAGTGAGGACTATAATGGATCCATACAACTTGGCAGATAGCAATTTGGTCAGCTGTGATGTGCAGGAGTCTAGTGAAGTGCCTGTTGGTCCTGACATGGATGTTCCAACACGATTGCCATTTCCAGATGTTTCCATTACGGATGCATTTGCGGTCCAGTTAAACACATATAAAAATTCATGTGTAACTGAACAAGGTGCTGAAGATTCTGCAGCACAGAATTCAGTTGGAAGTACCATGAAATTAGACAGACAGTTTAGAAATAGCTTGGAGAGTCTGAAATCAGTTGAAGTGGTTGATAATGGATTAAAAACTGTGAAACCAGCTGGAGGGTATGATGATAGCTGGAGTCCTCCGAAGCCTGATGAATGGATTGATGGTAATGAAATAAGTACTAAGAAGCAAGATGAGAAAATCGATAATAGTTCAAGCACCGTGAAGCCAGATAAGCAGATAAATCATAGTTCAGAACATGTAATACAGTCATTGGAATCCAATTTTAAGCATGCAGGACGGATTGACAACAATGTGAAACAGATGCCTTCGCACCGCGTGAGGAAAATCGCGTGGGTTGCACCTTCTGACGCTGCAGAACTGAAGGCACCATCAAATCTTGAAAGACTTCTTGGACTGTTTCACAATCCAGGCAGCTTTTTCAACATGATCCAACAACAGCAGAAAACTGCTGCAGTTAATGTGGATCCACAGCCTGTTGCCAGTAGCAATCCTGTCTGTCTGTCTACAGGATCACTGGGTAGCATTTCTGATGGTGGAAATGGTCTATTAACTAGTGGTTGTGAAAGTAGCCCTGTATGTGTTGGAGAGGCTACCATGAAAGAAGTGCAGTCATCAGTAAATTCGAACCCTGATGTGTCAAGGAAAGAGAGAAGGACTTCAGACTATAAAAAATCAGTTCCAGACATCACAAATAAAAACAATCAAGTCCAGCAAGTTATAGTACAAGGTTATACTGTTGCAGATAGGTCCAGTGGTCATTGCGAGGAAGATATAAGACACTGTGAAGATGAGAATTATGATGTTTCAAAACTTTATGAATCCCTGTCTGAATGTTCTAAAGCTGACTGCCCTAAATCAGTGTTTGAGGCTGTGCCTGGTGAGGATGCTGATTTGGGAACTGTGGGTAGGGTGGGAGAAGCTTGTGATTCTAGTAACTTAAATTTGAGGGGCACTGAGAGCTCAGATACATTAGAAAAGGCTGATATTGGGACTGGTCTAGAGTCATTGAAATTACCATATAGTTCTGATGTTGAAGTCAGTATGTCACAGTGTACGGTCAAAGGAAGTGGAGCAGAGCTGAGTATAGGATCAAGTGCAATAAAAACTTCTCCTGCCAATGGAATCAATGTTAAGCCTGTACCTTGCTGGAAACGGGACAGCAATGAGTTCAGTGATGACTATAGTGATGGGTCTCCAGTGGCCAGTGGACTACCTAATGATAGGTTTTGGTCTCGAAGTTGTGATTCTTCTCTTGTTTCTGTACAAAATGCAACAGCCACAATGCGGTTAGTGGGTGGTGCATCAGGGTTTTCCAGCTGTGAGATGGATATGCACAGAGGGACTGGCGCTAGTACCGTGTTGGTATCCGACCAGAATGGTATGTATAAAAAGTCTGTGTGAATGTTGATGTGAGTTCTGTAATTGTTAGTTCCACTGTGACAACGAGTGTTTTGCGGTGTGAGCTGAACCATTTGGTGGTGGTCAGGTGTGCAGATGCACTAGATTGTGTGTCTCTCTGTTGAGACACGTGACTTCGACAGTTGCGTTGGTGGAACGTGCTACCGACAGAAGGAGGTCTGACTACGAAATACGCAGTATAATAAGTAATGTAACCAAGTAGCTACATGGAGCATAATTATTCTTTAGAAACTAATAATTTGTCAGGTAGTCAAGAAGGGCCTTGAATTTTATGGAATAATTCATTACCATGTTTACAACATCCCAACACATTTCATTCCTCTGTGTTAGGTGAATCCATGAAGATGTCCTCCTGTAAAATTATCCACCCAGCTGTGTCTAGGTCTTTAGAATGGTCAGTTTTCTTTATCTCTTCCTTACCAAAAACCTGTATGCATTTTTCTTTTCCATCCTTTTCACATGCTCCACCAATCTAATCCTTGATTTCATCACCTGAATAATATGTGATAAATAGTACAAGTCATGAAGTTCCTTATTATGCAGTTTTATCTAATCTTCTGCTACTTTCTCTTGGGCCCAGATATTTTCCTTAGCACCCCATTCGCAAACACCCTCAGTCTATATTCTTAACAAGTAATATAATACCAAGAGTGAACATACCAGTGTTGTGAGATTGGGGTTTTTACATGGGTTAGCATTACCTGTACTCTTCAGAGTTGTGATGCCATGTAGTTTGTTATATAGGTACTGACATTTGAGAGGAACCTTCTGCCTCCCAACTTCAAGGTGTGAGAGTTAGCCAAACGGGGCATGTTACAAGGAAGTGGGTACAAAGACAGGGTGCATGAGGAGACCAGTTGGAATTGCTGGCACTGCCTACCTGCCCACCCGTCTGCCCATTGGTCTGTCTGTCTGTCTGTCCACATGTATCAGCTTGGCTCCCAATGGATGGATTTTCATCAAACTTGATATTGGGGACTTATATGAAAATCTGTTGAGAAAATCCAAATTGGGTTAAAATCAGACAAAAATATTTGGCCCTTTACAGGAAGACCTATTGGTAGTGAAATGAAATTGCATGTAAACATTGTTGACAGCAACTTGAGCACAGCAGTGCAAAAGGAATGAAATGGTTCATTTCCATGGCAAAGTTCTCAATATTTATTACATAGTTGATAGTGACATAAATCTCCATATAATTGATCGCTTTGAGACAGAAGGTATTAAACTGCTAGGACAGCCGAGGAAGTGCAGCTGGTAAAAATGGTTTGTAACTGAACAGTACTAAAGAGAATATGTTCCATTTCAGTGGCAATGGTTACAGAAACAGGCTGCAGTATTATGTTACACCAACATTACCTGTCTTGTTTTTTGCTCATTTCCCTCTTCTACCCTAAAGTTGGAGCTAGCACTTACTCGAGATTGTTGGTATCAGTTTACTAAACTGTGTCCAATTAGACTATAAATCAAAGGCCGTTCTGTTGAGTCTGATAATTTGCCTTACATGTAAGCTGTAACCCTTGTATCGAAAAATGTGCGTGAATGAAGAACATAGCTAAGTATAAAAAAATTATATGAAAATAAGTTATATTTATCAACACATGTTTCATTTTTAGTATCGAAAGCGACATGAATTATAATCTAATGTGGTGGTGTTGCTGTACAGACACTGTGTATGTGTGTGTGTTAAACCTTAAAATTTTTTTAACGGCCATGTGGGTGTACAGCTCCGTGTATTTGCTATGTGTCTTTGGTATGTCTTCAAGTAATACTCATATATGAACAAGAGATGGCAGGAACTTTGTATTTTCCCATACATAAGAGTCTCCTTATTTTAAATTTTCACAACAAATGACTGTGTAGCTGATAGGATGGTTTTGGAAGTAAAAGGGATAGGAAAGGGTGGAACCTTTAACAACTCTGTTTGACTGTGTTACAGCTGGTGCAGCACTTGAGCCTGCAGGGAAGGAAATGGAGATGGTACAGGCTGTAGAGCTCCATCCCAGCAATACTTGGTAGAAAGCATCCACACAGCGTGGTAACCTAAAGTAGCTTTAATGTTCTCTGTGAAGAGGCAAGTAAACAACTCACTTAGAATGAATGAGCCTTGGTTTGTCTTCAAGGAGTTTTTCTTCATGTTCTCGGAAGAATTTTATTTCTGTGAACAAAATAAATGTTATTTTTAATGGAACATAAAATGTTTGCAATACAACTCACTGTTTAAGAAACAGTGTCAAAAGTATAAACTTTTATAAATAGTATAAAGGGATGATGAGATTTGTGTATCTGTGTGTTCATTTGTGTGTGTATATAAAATTATATATAATGGTTGTATCCATTATTGATTATTTCACAAAGTAACTTTTTAGGCATCTGTCCATCTTATTGATGGGTTTGGTCTCAGATATTAACTGTATTACTGTTATATGATATTTTGGTAACCTATCTTGTTTACTTATGATGCTAGACAGAATTTGTTGTCATGTCATGTTTGTTAGCTGAAGTGTTATACATTGTAGATTTATTTACATAATGTTGTCTTGATAATGCCTACAGACTGTCTGCAGGAATGTTTTAATGTGGGGTCAGTGATATGGAATGGAACTGCATGTATTTGAGGGTACCAAGAAGAAATGTTTTATTGTAAGGATGAATGATCATACAGTACATATTTTTTTAAGTCTGACATTTCTTTCTCATACTTACATAGTAAAAATATCTGTATTTTCATGTTTGTATAGAAGGAAAACAATGAAAGTTACTTGTGATTTAAAATGCCAAAGTAAAAGTTATATGAAATACTTTATATTTCTGTCTCGGGTCATGAGATTATTCCATTTAAATATGGACTGTAATATACCTTGTTGTCCCTTCTGTTGGTGTTTGTTTCTTGATTTAACTTTTTTTAAATCTGAAATTTGACTAAGTATTTCAATTCTTGCCTCACAGAAAACACTCACCGTCTCCATTATAACCTTTCAGTTAAAGCTGTTAGGGACATAGCCGTTGGTTACTGTGAGAATTGGGTGGAACACATAAATGTAATGTGTGAGCAAAATGCAGAGTTTTCTTAATTTTAGAGAAGGCAGTACTGGGCATAGTTTTTGTTTTCTTATTTGGCTTTTCTGCATTTCATGAAAGAAGTTTGTTCAGGTACAGTACTTGTGGCATATTATGCTAGTTCCCAGTTTGAATCTCAGCTGACACACCAGCAGTTTTGACTAAGTTTTTTTTTTTGTTGTTGTAGTTTTTCTCAGGCCCCCCGCCCCATGAAATACTTAGATAGTACCTGAATTAGACCATGACTACTACTTTATTCTGAATGCTTCTTAGCAAATGGCATACTATTCGGCACTGTGTAGTCATACATACTAGCAGCATTCTGAGGTAGTAGAATAGAGTGGAATAGATTAGAATACAGAAGGGCCGGCAGCACAGTAACCAATGCACTTTGACCTTTATTGACCTTTCATGCAGCCATTATATTCATGCATACAGCAGCATTCTGATACAAACCACAAATACATCAATATTTTTTCATACCTGGTATCTTATGTGTATATGTGGAATAGTCTGTTTCTGATAGCGGGAAGCTCTGTTAGGGTTTGGTTCTGTACAGCTGCAATAATTCAGTTTTAAACTTGTATTTATTGTTACTTTGACTTTTGGACTCCAGGAAACTGAAATGAATTGAAATTTTATTAGTACTGTCAGAAGTTGTCTTAGTAACAAAGCAGCCTATTATTTGCATATTTGTACAATTTGTGCAGGTTCTGAAACAGTGATTCTATTGTGTGTGAAAAAATAAAATCCCTGCCATCTGACATGCCTGTATGTGACCTACCAGAAGAGATGTCACTGAACTTAAAGAGCAGAATTGTCATATTCAGCATTCAGCCATACCGTGGCGGTAAATTAGTAAAGTTGGTGGGAGAATGAGAAAGTTACGATATTGGCGGCCTTCTGACAGAGGGTAGGAAGGGTTTAACTCCACTTATGTCAATACAAGAACTGTCAGGTTTTGCACCATGATATACAGACATGGTCTTAGCATGTGCGGTAGATGAACACCATCAGTGTCTTCCTTAAGTAGCTATGAGAGAGGTGTGGGCATTTTGATTTTTTTTTAATAGCTTTTTATCATTTTATGTTTTGTCTGTGTCTCTAAATGTTTTTCAGTTGGTATGCCTTTTGGTCAGAGTGAAACTTCACGTATGGTACCCCTCGATCTCAGGTGAGACTTAATTTATTTCTTGATCTCAGAATGACCCCTTATTTACCCCCTTGATCTCATGCACAGAAATATTTTAACAAAAGAAAGCTGTCACAATGTTTTGTAATCCATTTTGATCTTGCATTTGACAGTGTATGTAGTCTGTATCAGTTACTCCATGGATTTATATACCTTTGGTTCAGAACCACTGTGTTGTGTTTCATTCATTTAAAAAAAATGTATTTTACATTTTGTGGTGTATATGATAGTAGTCATGTGACGGTAAAATGGTGCCTTTGGGACGCATGAGTGTGATGGTACCAAAATGTGCCCTCAATATAAAAAAAAATGTAGCTGGTACAGTGGTGAGTGTAGTGACTAGGCTGCAGGCTACATGGCCTGGCTGTCATTCCCTGCAAGAGCAAAAATTTCCTTTTTACTGATATATCAGGACCATCTCTGGGGCCTGTGTGGTCTCCTGTCCAATTCGTAGTGAATACACTTTCCTGGGATGCATGAACTTGAGCACTCACCTCCAGTGCTGAGGTTAAGTGTGTGTGTGTGTGTGTGTATAGCCTTACCCCAACTACATCTTAACCATGTGGTGCTAGTCAGACACAGAGTTAACTTTACCTTTCAACTATATAGAGAACTGTATTGTTTTAACCTGTAGATTCTTCAGTTTACAGTGATTGAGCCAGGGTATGTAATGAGCTGAGTGTAATGTCAGCATACTGGCTTTTCCTGTAAATTAAATTGAGCAGCGAGTGTACAGCGAAGACAGTTGACTCAGAACCGAAATGTGTATACAGATGATAACAGTGTAAAATGTTCAAGTGCAGACATACTCCATGCAAATAACATCATGCATAATGGTATCTTTAAAGGCAGTATCAGGAATTGGCTCATGCTTGGTGTGTGAAACTCCTAAGGCAATATTATTATTTATAAATGCAGGGTTTGAAGCTTGCACAGTAAATAGAAGTATAAAACTGTCACTGGGTGCTGAGCTTCGTCACGGCTAAGCTAAAATTAAACATGTTTGGGACTTTACTCTGTCCCCTTCCCAAGTGTTCATCCTCTTGATGGGGACAGAGCAAGTTCCACAAACATTGGTTTTTAGTGTAACCATGGCATGCCTGCCCACTCCCAAGATCTAATGCCTTAGTAATAATAGTGGTTACATTCGTATAGAAGTATCTTAACGCTGGTGAGAAAAGAAGGGATCGTTGTACCTGTGTTTGTCTGTGATTGTTCCTGAAAGTCTTGACATTTGTAGTTACAGTAAAACAGTTCTTTGTTCTTTTGATCAAATAATAAAAGGAAAAAATCAACCCAGATGGCAATTTTAACATAATAGTCAATTTTCTAAAGTAGTTTATGTGTGTTCTTTGTTTAGTGTTTTAAAGTGTTGTTGTATTACATCTTGTGGTGTGAATGTATGCTTCACACACATTTTAATAAGACTATTTACCATAAAAGTTGACATATTTTGATATAAGTGTGAGGAAGAACATAGTATACAAGTATTTTCTGTTACGCAGTTGTACATGTTGTAACATTAATCTCAAAGAAGAAGAAAATATTTTCAACTTTTTCTCTTAATTATCTGAATAAAATTCTTCAGTGTAAATACCTAGAGGTGTTCATTCACAGTTCTAGTTTTGAAACCAAGGAACTGTGTTTCTGCCACAGATTGTGCCACCAAGTTAGGTGATGGGATTTTGTAATTGTGCAACCTTCAGGATAATTACAGTTGCACAGAGAATGTGATGATTTAAACATGCTAGAGAACTGGACTGCTAAAGAGAAAACGAGTTTCCCATCTCACTGCAGAAATCAGGTTTCAGATATGTGTGTGTGTTTTTTTTTGCAAAGTGCATAAAAGGAGAATATCTTATAGATAATCTGTTTATCTTAAACAATTGGACATATGTTTTAGAAAAATTTGTAGAGCAACCTGAATTTTCCAAAATGTTGTTAGAGAATTCCAGTACCTGTCTGTGACATAGTATCAACGCCTGAATTGCTAGACACTTTTCTGTAAGAATTTGCTTTATAAGACTTCCACTGAAAGTTCTTGAGAAGTCCACTTTCCAGCTCTGTTGGCACATGATGAAGTGCACTACATTTAAGGACATAAATATTCCTTTTTCATGTATGTCACAAACTGTTGGTCAAATTTTATAGACGGAGTCTGAAGTTAAGCTGAGTGAAGTGCAAAGAACATTGTGGGAATTGTGTGTGCTACAACATGGAGGCTATCATTTCCATTTTTATGTCTTGCTGCCAGTGTCTGGAGTAAATAGCATTCATGGTAGATTAATGACTTGAGTGTGAGACATGATGAAATGATATAGACACTCAAAAACAGCACTACACAGAGGAAAACCTGCCTCTCTGCCATTTTGTTTACCACAAATCTCTCACAGGTTGCCATGGGATTGAAACTGGACATCTGCAGTGGGCTGGTGAATAGGTGCCATGGTTATGGAATAATCCATATCAAGTTTTGTTCTGCTTTCTTTCAAATTTCAACTGCAGAGTATGTAAATAGTGGGACTGGACTGTGCCTCACACTGAGAGCCTGAAAACCACATCAGCAGCATAATCCATGGTAGAGACAAAAAGATTTGCTGCTTCAAGTGTCTTTACTTTAGGATGTAAAACGTGGTGTGGTGAATATTTGATCTAACAAGGTTTAACATTCTGTGTCATCTTTATTTCTTTAAATGATCTCGTGTTTTCTCCTTCACTTCCAATTACTTGACAGGTTATCAGAAAAGTGGTTAGGAATATTGTGTTTTTATGTATGTAGTAGATGTATGTACACAAAATGTGATAATTAAGGCTGATAGGGATTGTAAATACTATGTATGTTATAGATGTGTAAAGTGAATATGATAATCAAGGTGGGGGGGATTATAACAGACAATTTTACACCACAGTTTAGTCAGTCTGTGGAACATAGACAGACAGAGAAAGAATGTAGCATCATACCCAATAATGAAATATCAAGAAGTAGCAGTTACAGATGTTCACTTCAGTGTGCTTTGCACACCTTGTCACCAGTGGCGCACCCAGGAATTTTGTTTGGGGGGGGGGGGCAGTTCAACAAATTCAGTTGAGGACATAGGGCAGACAGGATGGTGATCTGAGGGTGGTACCCCCCTAGTCAGGGATTCTGGAGGCAGCTGTAATTTGGTACAAGAAATTTCATTTCATATAGTAATTTTTTTTAAATTTTTGATACTTTAAGACTATTTATGATGACAACCAATTTATTTGTCATTGCTAATGTAAAACAATTGCGAACCGGCGGTAGTTTTAGAATTTTACTGCCTTTTTCCCGAACATCTTGGGGTGTTGGCGCCCTAAATTCAGCAATTTTTAAAACAGTTTTCACAATCGGGTTGAGTTTGGCACGGTTTTGGAGGGCCTTCGGAATTTGGGGGGGGGGGGTTTAATCCCCCCTCCCCCCCGGTATGCCACTGCTTTTCACATTCACTTTAACAGTCCAGTAACCAAAAGTCTGTTTGTACCAAGGTTTATCAATTAACATCTAAGCCATTGTTATAACCTCTTCCCAATTGGTGATGTGTGGTTATTGTTAGGGAATTTAAGTCTTCTGTGTTGGTAGTGTTATAACTGAAATTAATAAACCATTGTATTCAGTGTTTACCATTCTCTTTCTGACTCTTGAGTAACTATAGCAGTGGCAGTGCTTACTTTAGCCAAAAGTGTAATGTGCTTGTGCAAAAATATGTGTGCATGCATGTTTACAAAAATTTCATAAGGTGATAGTTGTTACAGCAAATCCCATCCTTTTGTCTCTCTTCTTATGAAAGGTATGTCTCTGAGCTAGATCCTTCATTTTCTTTGCTTCTGTGTATATGACAATGAAGTTGGAGTAACCAGAAAATACAGTAAACTCATATTTTCTTCTTTAACTCATTCTGTTTTCTCCTGGTATGTCAAGAAAATTCTCTAAGTTCTCCATCCATTTCTTCCCAACAAGCTTTTTGACATTGTAACCTTTTTCTAAGGTTCAAATGTTCCCTGCACCTTTTTCGTGGGCTTTCCCATAACTGTATGAAATAGAGCTTGTTATACAGATCTGCATGGACACTTTCTTGATATGTTTTGCTTCCACAGACTTTGATAAATTTAAGTCTCTTACATCATGTTCTCTTATCCCAACTGCATGCAAAATTTTCAAATCAACAGTGTTATGTCTGATCTTGGAAATTATATGTGCTGCCTCTGAACATACCCTGTCGTTGAATCTAAATATCCTTGTCTCGCTACCATATTATGTAGTCTTGTTTAATCCTGTTTGTTATATTTTTACTGAAGCTTCTTCTAATACATTCAGGAAGTGTATCACATAACTGAAAACAGGATCATTGTGCTTGACAGGGGGAGGGGAATTGGCTCCAGTACTGTGCACAAACTTCATACGGTCAAACTGCTTTAAAGTTTGTAAGCACAACAGGATATATGCTGAGTGTAGGCTTTGTGTTGAGGTTATATTTCCTTCATTACCAGTACAGAAGTAAATTCTCTATGTTAATCCATAATTTATGTCTTGAAGGGTAGTATGATAAAAATATTTTCCATTATGCCCCAGCAGACGTTGTTGCATTTGTGTCTTACTCGAAATAGGTATGTCATTGTTTCAGTTTGTGCATAGTTTAGTAATTTTTTCAATGTAAACAAAAGACCACCCATCAGACTGAAAAATTAGACAGTAAGGATGTGAGTTGAATTCTCTTGACAGTGGATGTTGTCTGTAGCATATGTTCAAAATACATGCTCACTATTCTCCGTGTTATTAACCTTACTCACAACTGATTTACATTTGTTGTTGTGTTGTTATCTTTCTCTTTGTACCATCACAGACTACAGTATGGCAGCAATGAGGAATATGATGTCTACATGAAGTGCAGTTTCTTAGGCTTTTATTTTAATTTTTGTAACCTGCATATAGTATCTTACAGGCTCTCTTGCTGTGTCATTTGAGCAATTATATTCCTTCTAAGATCTGGGATAATTCAGAGACTGAAAGGTTTTAATACTCGAAAATGTTGGGCCACATTTTCCAAGGAAAACATGTTATGTGGTCTGGAAATGAATGAACCCAATACCAGTATTGAGTGCTATGCTACAAATTGGAAGGCCACTGGTTCGATCCCTTCTGGTGTCATGGAATTTTTCATCCTTCCGATCGCACTATGGCCCTGGGGTCGACTCAGCCTCTAACAGAAATGAGTACCAGGTGCATTTCCTGGGGGTAAAGGCGGTCGGTGCGTAAGGCTGACAACCTTACCACCATCCTGTGCCGTTGTCACGAAATCTGGGAACCTTAACTTCCTGGAACCCTCTGGGCCACTCCGGGCCTGTAGTGGGACTTAAAAAAAAAAAAACCAGTATTGAGGGAAGTGCAGAGTTGGAGTAATTTATTCATTCCTGGTCGACACAAATTGTGCTTCATTATCATTATGTGTCTACTGAAGGCATTTTTGGTCCATTGCTGCTTTCTGTTATGTGGCTTGATTTCGTATACCACAGCTGGAATGTGATAAGGAGTCGGCATTTATAGTTTGTTAGGCAGAATGCTGGTAATGAGCTCACAGGCTCACATAACTAATATTTAAAATTTTGTTTGTTGCTTCACAGAAAACATTGCTTCTCTGTTCAGATCAGTTTGTGATATGTTTTCAGAAGATTATTGCATTTATTCTGGAATTGAAACTCATAAATATATTCTATGAGGGAAATAGCAAAATATAAAGTGTTAAAGCAGGTGGTACACATGTTTACCACTGTGATGTAAAGAATTAAAGCCTGAAGCCAAATTAACTTTGCTGTATCTCAGCATCCAGTATGTGCATCACATGTTAAACTGTAATAAAGCAAACAACTCTGAGGTTATAAAGATGGGAAAAAAGAAAGTTGATTGATTTAATACAGTACAAAGATATTTTTGATTGTTGTTGAATGTTACTGACTGTTTCCAATCCTTAGGTCATTGCATATTCCAATTAGAGACCTGCACAGCTGATGGTATCACACTCTATCCTGGCCAAAGCAAAGATACCCACTATGCATTGCCCAAACTTGACCAATAATGAGTTGTCCTTTTCTTTTCCCCCAGCACAAATCCAATGTAGATATAATTCTCCCAGGTTACCTGTCAGTAAATGGTTTCTATTATTTTACTGCCACTGTTTCAAATGATACTTAATCCAGATTGGAGAGACTTCGTGGGTTTTGTGAAACTGTCCCAGGCAGCGTAAAGTCTCCTTCATATCAGTGGAATCCTCAGGGCTTTGTATTGGAAGCAAAATGTGTTGTATCATGTTGAATCTGTGTTAGAACTTGGAACTGTAATGTTTTAAATGGAATTTTTCCATCTGTTCACATTTACAGTTTATGATCAAAAACTATACTTGACAGACTTGGTTTTTCAGTTTCTTTTTCTAAATGCCATGGTAGAATGTAACAAACCACTTCTTAAGTGTATCATTTATATAAAAATATGCATGTCTTAATAAAAATTAGGGAGTAACAGTGTTAAATAAGTGTAAAGACTTAGAATTTAGTGTTTTGTTGTAAGTTTTTCTTTGATAACTTAAGTACTTTCATGGATTAGACCATGAATACTTCCTTCGCAGTCCTTCCCATTTCATCAGACATCCTGCCAATGGCACAGTGTGATCTGAAATGCTGACAGCATCATCTTTTAAGCCACAAAAGAATAAGATTTTCAAGTGTATTAAGGTTAAACAAACCAGTCCTTTAATTGTCATTTGGGTCAGCCCAGTTCATGCCTGTGCAGCCCTCCGATTCTGATTGCCTTCTGCCATAATTAAATGGATTGTCTGTCTGACTGACTGTAAAGCTATGAATGCACTATTCATCTCAAAAAAAAGGTGTTTCTGAGTTTTATGCATGCATTGTGTAGGATGACCCAAAAGTTGTACCCCATAAGAATTTGTATTCACTAACACTCTGTACGGTTCTAAATGATTTCTAAAGCATTTTTACTAATATAATAGTGTTACTAAAATAATGTCTACCTCTGAAGTTAACAATGGCAGCAGTGTTGGCACAAGAAGGGAGAGGGTGCATTTGAAGCTTATATGCAGAAAGGAAGGTAATTCTTGTTGGTTGATTAGTTGTGAGAATCATTGTCATCATGATCATGAATTGCAGTATGTACTGGGGTGTAACGTTTGGTCCATTCTGTATACAAACATTGTATATCTGTCCACTGAATGAATTTTCTGATGTTGCCACAAATGAGATGTACCATTACAGCTGTCATCTTTTTTATTGCTGAATTAACATGTTGACTGTTTGCTTGATTGTTTACGGTTATGGGAGGTGAGCATTTTGGTTGAACAGGTACCCGCTGTTTTGAAACAGGTGAAACTGTATCCTGAAAGGTAGCCCCCCCTCCCCCCTCTTAAGCCCCTCAAAGCAACAGCACACATGACACAGGCACAGTGAATAAAATTACAAGCCCACTTGTCCATTCTGCGAAGGAGGTGAATAAAAAATTGGAAATTGACAATTCAAGGAGTGGACAGATAATTAAAATTTTGGCATCATTCTCTTGCTCACAAGCTGTAATGGGCACATCCTTTGAGCTTGCAAGCATCCACTGGATGCGTGGCTTTGGTGTGTGCTGAGGTTTGACCATGATGACAGTCAACATGTTAAATCAGCTTGTGATAAATATTTTTTGTGTTTGAGAAAGTGTAAATTGGATGAGTCATCATCTAACATTTAAGAGCTGTTTGAGTTGCAGAGAAAATCTACTCTGCCCATGCTGTGTAATAACTTGGTGTGACTCATCTTGACAAGAAGTCTGACTTTTGGTCTTGTTGTGACCTTGACCGACCCTACGTTCCTTCCATATACAGTGATTTAAGTGCTGCCATGTGAAATGCAGTGTACTTCATAATACGTATATATTTTCCTAATGGTTGTGATTGAGTATGTGGAGGAGAATGTTGCAGTGTATTGAGGTGTAAAGCAACAGGACCATACCTGGTTTACAAATGCTTTAAGACAGTGATTTCTCAGTGAGGTTGAGGTTTTTACAGTGGTGGGGATACATGTGGTCCTGTGGATTGACACCATATTGTCTGGTGGGTGGTTACTGTAGTGTCAAAGGGACATACTGCAACCATATTCTTACCCTGAGTGTGGGGACAGTATTTTCCCACGAAGAGTGGATATTCACCTACCAATTTGCATGATGTCATAATACAGAAGACCACAGTAAGGACAACTAGTTGTGCTTGCAGCTGTTATTTATTACATGTGTATGTTTAATTTTTGTATTGTGGCGCAGTGAAACCGTAACGTAACACCACTGTCACTGCAGTTTTTGGCAGTGTATTGGGCTGCAGTAATTTCTGTGTCGCGGGCCTTCATGCCCCCCAAGTGAACATGGTGTATTTTGAGCGTATTTCTAAAAATTCTTTAAGTGATCCTCACCCTTCAGCCATTTAAATTTAATTACAAGCGTGATTTGTGTCACTTTCTTGTTGTAACAGAGTTGGAGTCACACAAAGATCCTTCATTTGCTTTTCACATTGGACTTGAAAGGGGCTTTTGTCACACCAATTAAAATATTTGAGAAATGGTATTTTAGTTGGCTGTCGTACAGGTTGAGGTAGTTGTAGCAAGTACAGAGAATAACTTGAACTTCTTACCTGTTACAGTTTCGAAACTGTCTGTGAGATGGATTGGAAACTGTAACATATCACCTTGAATCTTTTTCTAAATATCTTTGATGTTGGACACGAGGGAGGCCTTCCACTTCTTTGGTGCCTATGCAAACGATTCTTAGGATTCAGTGTTAATATAAATTTCTGTGGAATTATACAAAAAATTATAATTTTTACTAAAAGCTTTGGTTTTGAAAGGGTTAATAAAATAAGTGGTCTTCAAAAGATGCAAAGTGTTTGAAAGAATGAGTTGACACTTATAACATCCAAAGACCATTTATTTCACTTCGAGTCCCAGTATTTCCATATTACCACAATTATTCAGAATTTTTTTTTGTTTCACGTTGCCTATCAAGAAGAAAATTATGCCATTCTGCTCTACCCCTATAGTTTTATAATTATTAAACTCAGACGAACATAAAAAATTCTGAGCTACTGAAAATTATATGTAATATATATAGTACTGTATTATTGATACTGTAATTAATAAATTTATGCACTTCATGTGTTTCATATGAAAAAGCATAAATATAACATTGTAAACATGTATGCTGACATTGTCAAAACATATACATAACCAGTGAAGTGTGATAAATAAGAGGTGGTGGGTCAATTCCTACTTTCTTAGATTACAGATTATATAAAAGGTTCAGGAACAAAACCCATCCTTAGGTCAGAATCTCTCTGCATACACACTGTACAAAGAAACACGCACATGTTTGGATTGAAGGGGCTAAGTGTATTTTGGGGTTCCTGCATTCTGTCTGTTTCATTTTCATAAGTTATGCTAAAATTTGTTTCTTTATTTTTTTAAAGTTTCCACTTAAAGACAGAAAACTGAGCCTGACAGAAATAGGACAGCTTAAAATTACTTTGTAACAGGATTACTTTGAGCCATTTTATTGTTTGACCACTGCGCGTTTGCTATACTAATATTTTGCTGAAAACTGTGTTTGTTACTTCTTGACAGATGCTATGAATGACTGAGTTTTGAGAATTTTGGGTCATTGAAATACGTAATTGAATTTGGTGTATCACATTATGCATATTCATGAAAAAATCGCTGTCTAAGGGCATCTTAAGCTTTCGTGCAATTATCATTGTTGATATGTCATTTGCAGTATTAGTATTTGAACAGAATTAAAGTGTGTGAGACCAATAAACACGTTTGGGAAGGTGAAAACTGTCGAGGCTCATGATAAAGCACTTGTTGCAAACACAGCTAACTGACTCCATGGTGCAAGTTCTTAATAGAAAAATGAACAGTCACCCATCTAGTTAAGGTTTTGCCTGCTGTTATGGCACCCCACACATCCGTTGCCATCAGCTCAAAGTCCCATCACTAATGTCTGTCCTGAAGCAGCTGAATTCAGTCTGCACCCTTAACACCCCATTTTATTATAATGTGCCGAGTAGTTTCTTCTCATGAGATGTTTGAACAAAGTATTTTTATCCAATTTTCCTCTACCACATGAGCTCTACATATCATGCCCATGAGACCACGACATACCATCGGTGTGTATATGCATAAAAGTCATCTGTTTGTATTAATCATTCCCTACCCTCTGTCAGAAGTCTCCTAACACATGTCATAATTTTCCCATACACATCTACCATCAGAAACCTTCCACCACCAACGTGCGAGTTCACTGCCATAGTATGGTGCATGCTGTTTAAATTCTTTGACAACTTTTGTGGTAATTCATGTGTTGGGTCATCAGATTGCAGGAATTTTATATCTTCGTGTATTAAACTATAATATATTTTTTCCATTTTTGAGCAAATTAGTATCTGGTATAATTGAGGTTGGAAATGATATTAATGGAAAGGGTTAAGTATTGTTTTTTGCTAGTCTTATTCCTGTGAACGTCACATATTGTATTATTAGTGTATAAATTACAGATCTGGGGTACAAAAGCAGTCTGTCTCACTGCCACTTGTTGCTGCAAGAAATAGAGAACAGTGTTGACTTCTGTAAGAACTTGACCGTAATGGCACAAAGTTGCTCAGTTTAGCTGCATAGTGTTTAAGACCAGATAATTCAAGTTTTCTGGGATTTGTAGCTGGGTTAGCGGTTCTTGACCTTGTGAATGTTCACAATGAGTCATCTTCAGAGTCATCTGCTGTAGTCTGAAGACAAAGGCACTGTTTGCAACATCAGGAACCACTTGCCTAACAGCACCATGTCCCCTCCCAGAAGACTTAAATCCTCATTGATACGGCTGTGAGAGCATGAAATTTCACAACCGTGACCACCTGTTATACAGGGTAAAGCATCACAATTCATAAACATAAACATTCAAGGTAATGTAACAGCAGCTGTGGTGTCGTAATCCAGAAAGCTGCATTTTTCATGTTTTATTGCTGTGAAAACCTGACATAAACTGTCCAACCTACGTGAAATATTAACATGTTTTTTCCCCAAATCATCTTTCTATTGTAAATACTCTTCAAGATTTTGTTGTAGAAATCTTGAGGTAATTAAGACATACATGTAAGGCTGTATTTTTTTTTATGAAAGATGTTTGGTCTATGTATGTGACACACCCAAGCCATGTGTAATGTCCTGTTTCATTATATATTGTATCGTTTTAAGTCTCTTCTAATACATATGTAAGTGAATATTAACCACTGGGGCTGTAGGTTTGTGGCATAGAAGAATACATTGTGACACATAGCTTCTGGAGATATTAACTTGCTATTTATGTGGGGAGGATGGAGATAATTCTTGAAGCCAAAGTTGTTGAGTTAATGTAAGCAGAAGTTCTCTGTTGCTGTAAAATCATGGGAAAACTTGGTTCATTCCATGTTATGTACAGTATATTGTTCACTTGTGGCACTCCTTTTGTGTTATCTCTGGCATATTCTGTCATAAATTATGGCCTTCTTACATATAACATATTCTGCCAGTGATTGCAGATGGCATTAATGGTCCTACTATACTGGGCTGATGTGAGTAAGAGAAAATACAATAACATTTGGAATTTTAATTGGGGATAAAAGAACATGGCTGTTAATTTTTTGACAGGGGAAGGTTTAAATCATATCAGTCAAAAAAGAAATTCCAGTGTACCATCACCTAGCCACAATTTACTCCTAACGTTTCTAATCCAGAAAGGGAGAGAGTGTTTTGTTGACCTATGCATAAGCGGTAAAGTAATACGAATGTGTATTCTGAAGAATTAGGGAGGGAGGGAGGGTGTGGGCTGAATTCATGTGGCTCAAAATTGAGGATAACAAAAGAAAGGGCAGTGTCTTGAGCAGCTATTAACTTCTGAAGAACAACTGTCCCATGGAGTTGGTTTGTTCCATTAATTTATATCTGATATTGAATCTAGTTCTTCCAGTTCATGTTCAGTCTAGCTCAACTCTGAGTTCAATGCAGCAATGTACTGTAAATTTTGCATTGGTTATGTATATGTACCGATGTGATCACACTGTGACATAGTTCCAAGCTGATGTGTCTGATGCTGTAAACACCTTCTGCCTATTGTGTAATCTTTGCTATTAATGATTTTTGTAATTTCATTATAGTGTGTCTTACAAAAGCATGTTATTAATGCAGTTTGATTTAATTTGTTTTAATTTAATAAGAGTTGCAGTCCTAGTACAATTTATAATCAAGTTCTCATTTCATGAGTAATGGGAATACTCATATATAGTAACGATAATCATGTTAACTCATGGCCCACCTTGTTCATGTGTGTGGTTCATTTGTGTCTCACAACAAAAGTCTGAGATATTGGACAGATGTATAGAAACTGGCAAACACCACCTTGTTTGTTGTTTGTGATGAATGTAAAAAGTAAATAATGTTCTCAGATATACATACATATTTTTATGTGCAATTTAAGTAAGTGTATGAATTTTAATTTCATATTCTGTAACAAGTACAGTGTTAATATAAAGTTAATGGTACTTATAATTAATGCTTTTAAGTCTTACCCTGTTTCAGCCCTATATTCTAATCAACTTCCGTCCATTTGAGGATGCCTGTGATTTCATCTTAAGTGTGCTGAGAGTTGGGAAAAAAATTAAGAAATGGAAATACGCATGCTGGTAGCATTCAGGTGGATGCTGCTCCTCATACCTGAGGATATGGAATGTGCGATTAGAAAATTGTAGAGGCCCTCGTGGACTCAAAAAAGTTTACATATTTTGTATGAAACATGTTTCCTGCAGTCCTGAATACGTTACTAACTTTGCCACATAATGCAGGCATAAATATGCTACAACAAAGATAACTGTAGTGCAGATATTGCAGGGCATATAAAAGAACCTTTACATAGAAGTTACTGGTTTCAGTTCATGTATCACAAGTTGCGGAGCTTGATGTAATCTGCGTTCTGTATCATATACCAAGTGTTAACACAGCAAGCTTCTTTGGAGAAAAGTAGTAAGATTAATTTTGTACTGTCTAAAGACGACTTTATGTCGGACTAATAAAACTGAAGCAAATCCATTGACAAATTTTAGATCAGATCTCCAATACTGGATTTTATCAGAATGTGATCAGTAATTTTGGAGATGAAAGAAATGGGTATGATCTCCATATTATACATTCATGTTTGAACTTTGTGCCAGGGCCTGAATATAAATTAAATTTAATGTTCTCATCAGAACCCATAAATTTCTGTCAACATTCCCACCTAAACCTACCTCGATTCTCTAAAGATCTGTGACAGTGCTTAATTCATTATGTTTCCCATTGTGTGAGACTGCACAAAGATGCATTGTAACTTTAGCATTGAATATTGCTTTATTAGCTTGTCACTTTCCTAATACAGACAGTAGTTTGTGTCTGCCAATTTACAATATAGTTTCTGGCTGTTTTTTTCTCCTAGTGGTATTTTTTTTAAATACGCATATTTTTGGCACCATACTAGTTTCTTCCCTAAATTTAAGCCCAGTTTGCTAGTGAACAGAGTCTTCTTCTTCTTGTTGAATGCTGCATTTGTCATGGAAATCCTGTATTTAATT
>Ga0131853_10002964_pt1 | contig 30469 bp, 15 predicted proteins | sample TergutLab28metaG_FD_92764 | JGI IMG/M metagenome (GOLD analysis project Ga0131853, IMG submission 92764) | Labiotermes labralis P1 segment gut microbial communities from Petit-Saut dam, French Guiana - Lab288 P1 (version 2) (version 2) | ecosystem: Host-associated > Arthropoda: Insects >... | reverse complement strand
TTTACAGTACAGGCTCTGATATTCTGTACAGGCCGTACGGTCTTTAGAGTGTGTAGAGATATACCTGTACTGTACGGGCACTGAAAGTTTGTATATACCGTACGGACAATAGGGAGTGTAGTTTTATAACTGTATTGTACGTGAACTGAAGTTCTGTAGAGTCCGTAGGGCACATAGGTATAGTAAAGGTATAGCTGTACTGTACAGACACTGAAGTTAGCTAGAGCCCGTAATTCCCATAGGGGGAATAGACGTATATATATATATATATAAATATATATTACAGGACCTGACGTTTTGTAGAAACCCTACAACCCATATTGGATTAGAAGTATTGTTGTACTGTACAGGCTCTTTAGTACTCTACAGACCGTACGGCCCATAGGGGAGTAGTGGTATAGCTGTAATACACAGAAACTGAGGCTTTGTGCTGACCGTATGAATCTTAGGAGTTTTCGATGTATGGATATAATGTAAGAAACTGAGGCTTTGTAGAGGATGTACGGCCCATAGATGGAGAAGATGTATAGCTGTAATTTACAGGCACTGATGTTCACTTCAGGCTCAACGGCCCATAGGGGGAGTAGAGTTACAGCTCTCCTGAAGAGGAACAGATATTATGTATAAGCCGTACGGCCCATTGGAGGAGTTGAGTTATAATTCTACTCTACAGTAAATGAAGCTCTGTACAGACCATACGACCCATACGGGGTGCAGAAATTTAGAGTTATTTTACAGGAACTTTGGCTGTCAAAGCTTTATGTTTCATAGGTTGTACAGGTATCTAAGTTAATAGTACAATTACTGAGGCACTTTACAGGCTCTACGGTCCATAGAAGTAATAAATTTATAGATGTACTCTACTTGCACTGGGGGTCTGTAGAGTCCGAAATGTCCTTTGTTTTGTAGAGGAATACCTTTATTCTACAGGCTGTAATATTCCGTAAATTCTATATGGCCCTTATGTGGAGTAGAGTTATAGCTGTATTATAAAGGCTCAGATGGTGTGTAAATTACGTACGGCCCATAGGGGTTAGAGGTATAGCTATAGTGTAAAGTGACTGATTTAGTGTACAATCCGTCTGGACCGAATTTAAATTAGAATATTGATCTACTGTAAAAGCACTGAAGTTCTTTAAGCCTTTACGGCACAAAGGGGGATTAGAGGTTTATTTGTACTATACAGGAAGTGAGGCTGTGTAGAGACTGTATGGTCCATAGGTGGAGTGGATATAAAGATGTACTGTACAGGCACTGGAAATATGTAGAACTTATACGGCCCACAGAATAAGTAGATGTTTAGCTGTAATATAGATGTACTGAGGCTCTGTACAAGCTGTACGGCCGACAGGGGGAGAAGAGGTACAGCTGTACTCTACAGGCACTGTGGCTCTCTAAGTGCTCTACGTCCTATAGTGGAGTGGATATATAAATTTACTCTACAGGCACAGAAACAGTGTAAATTCTATACGGCACACAGTGCGAGTAGAGGTATTGCTGTACCCTACAGGGACTCTGGCTCTGTAGGGGCTCTACGGCCCGTATGTGGAGTAGAATTTTAGTTGTACTGTACAGGCAATGGGGCACTGCAGATTTTGTGCGGCCCAAATGCGGAGTGGAAGTACAGCTGTAGTCTACAAGCACTGAGGTTGAGTATAGGCTGTACCGCCCAAAGGCGGAAAAGTGTTATCGATATACTGTAAAAGCACTGAAGTACTGTACGGACCCTATGGTCCATAGGCTGTGTAGATGTTTAGCTGTACTGTGCAGGATCTGAGGCTCTCTACAGGCCGTAAGGAACTTATGGGAAGTAGAGATTTAGATTTACTGTACACGCACTGAGGCCGTATTAGGACCGCATGGATCATAAGTGTAGTAGAGTTACAGTTGTAATGTACAGGTACTAAAGAACTGAACAGGCCGTACGGCCCATTGTTGGTTTCAATTTATAACTGTAAAGTACAGGCAATGAATGCACTAGAGGCTGTACAGCCTATAGGGGGAGTAGAGATTTCGCTGTATTTTACAGGTAAATAAGCTGCGTAAATGCGGTACGAACATTCGGAGTTTTAGAACTATAGTTGTACCGTACAGAAAATGAGGCTCAGTACAGTCCGTACGGACCATAGGGGTAGTAGAAGTATCGCTGTTATCTACAGTCATTGAGGCTCTGTACAGGCTGAACGGCGTGAGAGGGAGTAAGGCTATAGCTGTGTTTTACAGGAACTGATTTCCTTTAGAGGCTCTACGGCCCATAGGGGAATTTTAGTTATAGCTGTACTGTACAGGCACTGAGGCTCTGTACAGGCCGTACTGCCCATAAGGGTGTAGAGTTAAAGCTGTATTTTACAAGCTCTAAAATTCTCTAAAATTCGTAAGACCCATAAGCGTACTAGTGGTTTAGCTGTACTGCAGAGGCACTGAGGCTCTGTTAAGTGTGTACGGCCCATAGGGGGAGTAGAGGTATAGCTGTACTCTTCGGGCACTGAGTCTTTTTAAAGGCTTTACGGCCCGTAGAAGGCGTAGATTTATAGCTGTACTGTATAGTCACTGAGGATCTGTTCATGATGTACGGCGCATAGGGATTTAGTTGTGTAGCTGTACTTTAGAGACCCTGAGGCTCTGTAAATTATGTAGGGCCAGTTGTGTGATTAGATTTATAGCTGCATTGTACAGACACTGATGCTCTTTACACTCTATACGACCCGTAGGAGAATTGGGGGTAGAGATGTACTGTACAGGCACTGATGCATTGTACAGGTTGTACGCCCCAAGGTGCCAATAGTATTAAAGATGCACAGTAGGGATACTGAAATTCTGTATGTGTTATATATTGCATAGAGTGTGTAGAGATTTAGATGTACTTTAGAGGCACTGAAGCTCCGTATATTCTGTACGGCCCATACGGAATGGACGTTTAGCACTTCTGTACAGGCACAAGGGAACTTTGCAGTCAATACGGCCCATAGTGATATGTAGAATTATAGCTGTATTCAAATGTCACCTAGATTCTCTAAAATCCTTACGGCCCAGAGGAATAATATAGGATTAGTTCTTCTATACAGGCACTGAGAATCTATACAGTACCTAAGGCCCATAGGAGGAGAAGAGGTTCAGCTTTATTGTACAGGCAATGAGGGCCTGAGGAACAGTATGGCCCTTAGTGTTAGTAGTGTTTTAAATGTACTCTACAAGCACTGAGGCTCTGTAAATCCCATCAGAACCTTAGGTATAGTAGAGATATAGCTGTACTGTACAGGCACTGTTGTTCTGTGCAGTCTGTACGGCACATAGTGGAGTAGAAATTTAGTTGTACTTTTTCATGCACTGAAGTTCTGTACAGTATGTACGGACCATAGTGTGAGTAGAGTTATAGCTCTACTCTAAAGGTTCTGAGGTCCTGTAGAGTCTGTACGGCCCATAGGGGGAGTAGAAAATTAACTTAATTTACAGGACCTGATGTTATGTAAGGCCCACACGTCCCATAATAGAGCAAATGTATAGCTGTACTGTACAGCCTTGAGGCTCTGTATAGTCCCTACGATCCATAGGGGGAGAAGAGGTATATCTGTAGTGTACATGTACTGAAGGTGTGTATATTCTGTACGGCCCATAGGTGTAGTAGATATTTAGCTGTAATCTACAGGTACTGAGGCACTGTACAGAATGTAAGGCCCATACGGGAAGTAGAGACTTAGTTGTATTGTACAGGCTGTGAAGATGTGAACAGGCTGTACGGCCTATAGGGGAGTAGAATTTTAGCTGTACTCTACAAGATTTGATGCTCTCTACATATTGTTCAGCCCACAAATATAATTGTGGTATATTTATTCTCAACAGCATTGGGCTCACTTTAGGTTACGTCCCATATTGGGTGTAGATTTATAGCTGTCCTCTGGAATCACTGATGCTCTTTGGATTTCGTACGTCCCGTTGTGGAGTAGGGTTTTAGTTGTACTGTAGATGTATTGATGATCTGTAGAATCTATACGGCCAATAGAGTGATTAGAGATATAGCTGTACTGTGCAGGCACTGAGGCTGTGTAGAGTGTGTACGACCCATACGAGATTAGAGTTATATTTGTACTGTAGAGGCCGAGGATCTCTGTAGTTCCTTTAGGGCCCTAGGCGTAGTAGAGTTATAGCTGTTCTCTATAGGTACTGGGGATATACAGTGTTGTACAGCCCATAGGGTGTTTAGAGTTATTGTTGTACTGTACAGAATATGAGGTTCTGTAGAAGCTGTACGCCCCAAAGGCTCCTAGAATTTTAGCTGTTCTCTACAGGCACCGAGGCTTTGTACAGTCTGTTGGAGTAGTGGTACAGATGTACTGTACAGGCGATGATGTTCTGTACAGTCTGTACAACGCAGAATAGAGAAGTACTTGCACTGTACAGGCACTGATGCTCTGTACAAATTGTACGGCTCATAGGGTGATTACAGATTTAGGTCTAATATACAGGCACTGATGAAATATACAAGCCGTACGGCCCATAGAGATGGTAGACTTATAGCTGCATTTTACAGTCACTGAAGTACTCTTAAGCCCGTACGGCAGATAGGTGAGTAGAGTTATTGCTGTACTGTATATCACTGAGTGCCTTTACAGACCGTACGGCCCATAGGAGAGTAAAGTTATAGCTGTACTCTGCAGGCACTGAGGTACTGTAAAGGCGGTACGGCTCCTAGGCGGAATAGAGGTATAGATGTACATAACCGGTATTGAGGCTTTTCAGAGACTGTACGATCCATAGATAGCTACTAGATTGAGCTGTACTCTACAAGCACTGAGGTTCAGTAAAGTCTGTAGGGTAATTATATGTATAGATCTAATCTACAGATATTATGGCTCTGTAAATTCCGTACGGCCAATTGAGGGAGTAGAGATTTAGTTATTCTCTACAGGCACTGAAACTGTGTATAGGCTGTACGGCCCATAAGTTTAGTAGATTTGTGTGTGTACTGTACAGGCCCAGTTGTCTTGTACATTCCCTACGGCTCTTAGGAAGTAGAGGTATATCTGTACACTACAGGCAGAGAGGTTCTGTAAATTTTTTTACAGCCCAAAGTTTAGTAGATTTTAATTTCTACTGTTGAGGCACTGAAGCTCTGTACAATGTGTACGACCCGTAAGGAGATTAGTGATATAGATGTACTGTACAGATTCTGAGGGACTTAAATCTTTTCCGCCCGTAGGGGAAATAGAGTTGTAGAAGTACTTTACACGCACTGCGGCTATTTACAGTTTGTACGGCCCCTGGGTAGAGTAGAGGTATAATTGTACTGTAAAGGATCTGAGGCTCTGTACAGGGCGAGTGAAAACTTATAGCTCTAGTGTACAGGCACAGAAGATCTGTACAGCTTTTACCGCCCACAACAGATTTGATGCTTAGCTGTACTGTACTGGCACTGAGGATCTGTAAATTCCGAACTGCCCATTGTTGGATTAGAGCTATCGCTGTACGGTACAGGTAATTAGGCCTTGTACAGATTTTACGGTCCAAGGGTCGTAGTTTTATAGCTTTGCATACTGGCAAAGACGTTCTTTAAATTCTGTATGGCCCATAGTTGAAGTAGAATTTTAGCTGCACTGTACACGCACTGATGCTCTGTACAGGCCGTACGGCCCATAGGTTTTGTAGAGGTTTAGGTGTACTCTACAGTCGCTGAGGCTGTCTAGATTCCGGAAATCCCATAGTGGGATTAGAGGTTTAGGTGTACCGTACAGGCACCGTGTTTCTGTACATTCTGTACGGCCCATGGAGGTAATAGAGCAACATCTGTACCGTAGAGGCACTGAGTCTGTGTACAATCTGTTCGTCCCATAGGGGATTATAGGTGAAACTGTACTGTACAGGCATTGAGAATTTGTAAAACTTTCCGGCCCACAGTGGTAGTAGATGTATAGTTTTAGTGTAGGTGGTCTACGGCTCTCTAGATGCTGTACGGCCCGTAGGCGGAGTAGAGTTATAGCTGTGCTGTAAAGGCACTGAGGCTCTCTACAAGCCATACGGCCCATAGGGGGAATAGAGTTATATTTGTACTTTACAGGCACTGAGGCCCTCTATATTCCGTACGGCCCATTATACGTGTAGAAATATACCTGTAGTATACAGGCACTGAGATCCTGTACAGCCTGTACGGCCCATAGTTGGGGTAGAGCTATAAATGTACTGTACAAGAACTGACGCTCTGTACAGTCTGTACGTCCCCATAGAAGGAGTAGGGATGTAGTTGTACTGTACAGGCATTGAAGTTCTGTACAGGCTCTACGGCCCATGGGGTGAGTAGTTTAATAGCATTACTCTACATGCACTGATGTTTTGTACAATCTGTACGGCTCATAGCCGTAGTATAGGTATAGCTGTACAGTACAATCGCTGAGGATTTGTAAGGTCTTTACGGCCCAGAATGGAAGTAGATATATAGCTTTACTGTACAAGAACTGAGGTACAAAAAAGCTGAACAGCGCATAATGTTAGTAGAGATTTAGATGTACTCTACAGGCCCTGAGGTTCTCTAAAAGAGTTACGTCTCCTATGTGTATTAGAAATTTAGCGCTACTGTAGAAGCACTAAGGACCTGTACGGACCGTACGACCCATAGGTAATTAAGAGGTATATATGTACTCTACGGACACTGAGTTACTTTAATGCCGAACGGCCCATAAGGGGAGTAGAATTGTATCTCGACTGTACATGCACTTAGCCACATTAGAGGCCGTAAGGCCTATACGTGCAGTAGAGTTTAACGGAATTGTACAGGCACAGAAGAAATGTATAGGACGTACGCCCCGTAAGTGTGTAGTAGTTTAGCTGTAATGTTCAGGCAATGATTCCCTGTGAAGTACGTATAGCCCATAGTATGAATAGAGATATAGGAATACTTAACAGGCACAGAGTCTCTGTAAAGGCCGTACGGTCCATATATCGTGTAGAGGTATAATTCTACTGTATATGCATTAATGCTCTGTAAACTCTCTACGGCCTATAATGGGAAATTATTTATAGCTGTATTTACAGAAACTGTGGCTGTGTAAATTCTGTACGTCCCATATGTGGAGTAGATGTATGGCTCTATTTTACAGGCACTGAGGTTCTGTAGATGCCGTAAGTACCATAGGGGTAGTGGAGTTACAGCTGTACAGTATAGGACCTGAGCCTCTGTACAGACTTTAAGGCCAATAGGGAAGAATTGTTATAGCTGAACTGAACAGGCACTGATGCAATATAAATTCTGCTTTGCGCATTTTGGGAGTAGAGATTTATTTGTACTGTACCGGAACTGAGGAACTCTACATGCTGTACGGCCCATAGTGAGAATAGTAATTTAGCTGTACTGTACAATCACTGAGGCTCTCTAATTTCCGTACTGTCCATTTTGTTAGGAGAGTTGTGGCTGCACTGTAAAAGTATTGAGGCTCTCTGGATTCTCTACGTCCCATATGGGAGCAGAATTATATTTGTACTCTAAAGGCACTGAGGCTATGTAAACTCAGAAGAGTCCATTGGTGGAGTAGAAATACGGCTGTAATTTACAAGCCCTGAGGCTTTGTAAAGAGTGTAGGGCACATAAAGATAATAGAGTTATTGCTTTAATGTACAGGTTCTGGGGCTCTGTAGATATCGTACGGCCTATATGGATTAGATGTGTAGCTGTACTCTACAGGCAATCAGGCACTGTAGAGTCAGTACGTCCCGTAGGAGGAAGAGTGTTAGCGATGTACTGTAAAGGCACTTAGGATCTGTGGAAGACTTACAGACCATAGGTGGAGTAGAGGTGTAGCTGTAGTGCACATGCACTGGAAATCTTTGCAGGCAGTACGGCCCATAAGTGAAGTAGAGCATTAGATGTACTCTACAGGCACTGAGGTTCTGTAGATATTACGCTCCATAGGTGATGTCAAGGTATAGATTTACTGTAGAGGCCCTGAATCTCTGTAGATCCGGACGGTCCCTAGGGAGAGTAACGGTTTAGATGTACTCTACATGCAATGAAGAACTGTACAGGCCGTTCGGCCCATAGAGTTTGTAGAAATATAATTTTAATCTAAAGGGACTGATGGCCTATAATCCGTTCATCTCATAGGGCGAGTAGGAATTTAGCTGAAATATAGTGGCATTGAGGCTCTTTAAATGCCGTACGGCCCTTGGTGTATGCTTATTTAGAGCTTTACTCTACAGGCCCTGAGGCTCTTTAGAGGGCGTTCGGCCCGTAGGGGGTGTAGATGTATAGATGTACTCTACAGGTACTTTGAATTTGTAGATAATGTACGATCCATATGAGGAAAATATGTACAGATGTACTACACAGGCACTGAGGCTCTGTAAAATCTGTACGGCCTATAGTGGTAATTGAGGTTAAGTTGTTCTGCACAGGCACTTCAGCAGTGTACAGGCTGTACGGACAGTAGAGAGAATAGAGTTCTAGCTGCAATCTACAGGTAATGAGGCAATGTAGAGTCTGTACGACCCATAGTTTGAGTAGAGATAAAGATGTAATATACAGGCACTGAAGCTTTGTACAAGATGTACATCCCATTGAGGGAGTAGAGTTATAGATCTACACTGCAGTCACTAAGGCCTCTTACAAGCTTTACAGACCATAGTGTTAGTAGGGTTATAGTTCTGCTCTAAAGGCACTGATGCTGCGTGCAGCCTGTACGGCCAATACGTTTGGTAGTGCTTCAGCTGTACTGTACAGTTAATGAGGCTCTGTACTAGTTTAAGTTCCAGAGGGGGAGTAGAGTTTTGTTTGTACTGTACAAGGCCTGAGGATCTCTAGAGTCTGTAGGCCTATAATGGCAGTAAATATATAGCTGTACTGTACAGGCTCTGAGGTTCTTTACAGTCTGTACTGCCCATAGGGATAGTAGAGTTAGAGCTGTATATTACAGGCACTGAAGCATTGTACTATCTGTAGAGCCCATAGGGAGAGTAGAGTTTTAGGTGTACTGTACAGGCACTGAGTCACTTTAAATGCTGCTCGGCCCATAGGAAAGGTAGAGGTTTAGCTGTACATTACAGGCACTGAGGTTTTGTACAGGCTGTACGGACCACAAAGAGAGTAGCGATATAGCTGTACTCTACAGGCACTGAGGCTCTTTAAATTCTGTGGGTCTTACTGTACGGGCACTGAAGTTCTTTAAATACCGTAGGTCCATAAGGGCAGTAGTATTTCATCTCTACCGTACAGGCAATGAATCACACTAAATTCCGTAAGGCCTATAGGAGAGTAGATTTTTAGATTTAAAATACAGGCACTGATTTCATGTAGAAAACGCACGCCTCATATGAAAATTAGAAATATTGAAATAGTTTACAGGCAATGAGTCTGTCTAAAGGCCGTACGGCCCACAGGTCGAGTAGAGGTATAGTTTTATTGTACAGGCACTGAGGCTCTATAAAGTTTGAACGGCCTATAGTGGGAGATGAAGTATAGCTTTATTCTACAGGAAATGAGGCTCTGTACAGTTCGTAGGCCCATTGGGGAAGTAGAGTTAAAGATATAGTATACAGGAACTGAGACTTTCTTCAGTCTGTACGGTCCATACGCCTAGCAGAAATACAGTTCTTATCTACACGCACTGAGGCTCTGTACAGGCCGTACGGCCCATAGGTGGAGTATAGGTTTAGCTGTAATGTAGATGTGCTGTATTTCTGAACAGGTCGTACGGCCCATAGGGGAGTACAGCTCTAGATGTATTGTTCAGGCTTTGAGGCTCTGTAGAGACCGTATGGTCCAAAGCGGGATTAGAGGTATAGGTGTAAAGTACAAGCTCTGAGGCTTTGTACAGTCTGTCCGGACCATATGCGGAGTAGAATTTTGATTTTAGTTTACAGGCACTGGGGGTTTGTACAGAGAGTATGATGCATAAGTGAAGTAGAGTATCAGTTGTACTCTACAGGAACTGAGGCTCTGTACAAGCGGTACGGTCCCTAGGGGAAGTAGAGTTATAGATGTACTGTACAGGCACTGACGCTTTGTACCGTCTGTACGGCCCTTAAGGGTGTAGACGAACAGCTGTTCTATACAGACCAGAGGAACTGTAGAGGCCGTAAAGTCCAAAGGAGGAGAAGAAGTTTAGCTGTAGTCTACAGGCTCTGAGGTTCTGTTCGGACCTTCCGGCAACTAGGTGTAATATTATTATATTTGTACTGTACATAAACTGAGACTCTGTAGATTCTATACGGTCCATAGGTAAAGTAGAGTTTTAGGACTACTGTACAGGCACAGAGGCTTTATACAGGCCGAAGAGTCCATAGGGGAGTAGCGGTATGAATGTATTTTACAGGCATTGTATCTCTCTACAGACCGTACGGCCCATATGGGAATTAGAAATTTAGATGTACCGTACTGGAACTGAGGATCTGTACAGGCTGTACGGCCCAAACATGGAGTAGAGAAATAGATGTTCTGTACAGGTACTGAGGCTTCTTACATTCACCAAGGCCCATAGTGGTAGCAGTGGAAAGATGTATTGTACAGACACTGAGGTACTTTACAAGCTGTAGAGCGCATAGGGGAGTAGTGATTTAGGTGTACCGTAATGCAGTGAGGCTCTGTACAGACCTAAAACCCAGAGTGTAATTAGATATTTAGTTTTATTCTACAGACACGGAGCTTCTCTAAAGTATGTACGGCCAGAGGGGATGTAGATATTTAGCTCTCATGTACGGGCACTGGGTGTCTGTAAATTCCGTACAGCCCATAGCAGGAGTAGAGGTATAATTGTACTGTACTGGCACTGATGTTTTCTAAAGGCCGTACGGCCCAGTGGGGGAGTAGACTTTAGGTATTCTGTACAGGCACTGAGACTCTCTAATTTCCGTACGGCCCAAAGGGGAAGTAGATGTTGAAGTGTACTTTACAGGCACTGAGGCACTGTAGAGAGAGTACGGCTCATAGGGGGAGTATAGTTATAGCTGTACTGTTGAGGCACTGAGAATGTGTAGAGAAGGTAAGGCCCATACGGAGATTAGTGTTAGAGGTGTACCGTAGAGACTTTGAGGCTCTTTACAGGCGGTAAGTTCCATAGAGGTAGTAGAGGTATAGCTCTACTGTACAGGCATTGGGGCTCTCTAAAGCTGTACGACACTTAGTGTTACTAAAACTTTAGCTGTACTGTACAAGTAATGAAGCTCTGTAGAATACGTACGGCCCGTAGCAGGTGTAGATGTTTAGCCGAACTGTACAAGAACTGAGGAAATTTGCAGGCTGTACAGCCCATAAGGGTGTAATGGTTTAGGTGTATTGTACAGGCACCCTATTTCTGTAAAAGATGTACGGATCATATGGGGAGTAGAGGTATAGATGTACTTCACAAGCTCTGAAGTTCTGTACAGTTTGTGCAACCCAAAGAGTTGTAGAGGTTTAGCTGTACTCTGAAAGTACTGAGGCATTGTAGAATCTGTAGAGCACATACCGGGAGCAAAAATATAGATATACTGTACACGCTCTGATGGTCTGTACAGGCTGTACCGCCCATTGGAAGAGTAGAGTTTTAGCTGTGCTGTACAGGCACCGATGTTCTGTACAAGCTGTACGGTCCCTAGGCAGAGTAGAGGTGTAGCTGTACTGTACAGGCACTGAGGCCTTGTACAGGCTGTAGGGCCCATAGTGGGAGTAGAGGTTTAGCTGTACTGTACATGCACTGAAGCTCTCTACTTGCTGTACGTACCACAGGGGCATTAGAGTTTTATTTGTACTGTACAGGCACTGAAGCATTTTACAGACTGTACTGTCATGGTGGCAGTATTTTTATAGTTGTAATTTACAGGCACTGAGTCTCTGTGTAGCCTGTACGGCCCATAGGTGGAGTAGAGTTATAGCTGTTATGTACAGGCACTGAGGCACTTTAAAAAAGTACGGCCCATAGTTTGTGTAGTGGTATAGCTGTACTGTGCTGGTATTGCGGCTCTTTGAAAACTCTACAGGAAATAGGGACAGAGGAGGTGTGGATTTACTCTACAGGCACTGAAGCTCTGTAAAGCCTGTACGGTCCATAGAGTGAGTAGTGTTTTAGCTGTACTGTACATTCATTGATTCTCTGCAGAGTCTGTATGGTCTATAGTAGGAATAGAAATTTGGCTATAATATACATGCCCTGGGGTTCTGTAAATTCTGTACGGACCATATTGGAATTAGTTTTTAAGCTCTATTTTACATACACTGAGTTTCTGAAAAGTCCCTACGGCACATATGGTTAGTAGATGTATTGATGTACCGTATAGGCACTAAAGTTCTGTTCAGGCCCTAAGACTCATATTTAGAGTAGAATTATTTATGAACTGAACCGGCACTGATGTTCAGTGTATTCTGAAGGCCGATAGTTTGAGTGGTTATATAGATGTACAGGCGCTGAGGCTTTTTACATTCTGGACGGCCCGTAGGGAGTGTAGAGGTACAGTTGTGTTGTTAATGTATCAAAGCTCTGTTCATTCTGTACGGCCCAGGGGGAAGGGGAGTTAAAATTTTACTGTACAGGCAATGAGGCTCTGTCCAGGATATATGGCCCATTATGAAGTAGAGATATAGCTGTACATTAGAGGTACTTATGATTTGTAAAGCCTGTACAGCCCATAGGGAGATTAGAGATATAGTTGTACACTACATGCACTGAGGCAATGTAAATGCTGTACGGCCCATACAGAGAGTAGAGTTATAATTGTATTGTACAGACACTAAGTGTCTGTAGATACCAGCGGCCCAAATTTGGAGGATAGTTAAAACTACATATACCTAAACTGTACAAGCACTGAGGCACTTTAGAGTCTGTACGGAGCATAGGGGAAGTAGAGTTAAAGCTCTAATTTAGAGGCACAGAGGAACAGGAAAGGCTGTAAGAAACATAGAGTGTTTAAATTTATATCTGTTCTGTACAGGCACTTAGCCACTGTACAGAGTGTACGGCCCGTAGGGGGTGTAGAAATTTGGTTGTAGTGTACAGGTATTGAGGCACTCTACAGAGAGTGTGCCCCATAAGGGGATTAGAGGAACAGGTGTACTCTACAGGAATTTAGTCTTTGTAAATGCCGAACAGACCCTAGTGGTAGTAGAGTTATAGCTGCACTGTAAAGGCACTGAGGCTCTATACCGTCTGTACGGCCAATAAGGAGAGTAGAGGTTTACCTGTACTATACAAGCAATGAGTTTCTGTAAATGACGTTCGGCACTTATGTGGATCAGCGTTAAAGTTGTACTGTACAATCACAGAAACTCTGCAATTTCTATACTACCTATAAAGTGTGTAGATGTATAAATTTATTGAACAGGCACAGAGGCTTTGTACACGCAGTACGGTCCATAGGGGGAGTAGCGGTAGAGCAGTATTGTACAGGAATTGAGGCTCACTATGTACCTTAAGGCCCATAGGTGATTAGAAGTATTGTTGTACTGTACAGGCACTGAGAAACTCTACAGTCTCTACGACCTATTGGGGGAGTAGAATTATAGATGTACTGTACAGGAACTGAAACCCTGTTCAGTCTGTACGTCCCATAGGAGTAGTAGAGCTATAAATCCAATCTACAGGCACTGAGACTCTCTACAGCGCTTAAGGCCCATAGGTGAAATAGAGGTAAAACTTTAGATTACAGGCACAGATTTTCTGAACAGGCCGAACGGTCCATAGGTGGAATAGGGCTTTAGATGTTTTGTGCAGGCACTGAAGCTCTGTGCAGGCCGTACGAACCATAGGGGGTTTAGAGTTATAGCAGTACTCTTCAGGCACCGAGGCTCTGTAGATTTTGTACGGCCCATAAAGGGAGTAGAGGTTTGGTTATAGTGTACAGGTAATTGAGGCACTCTACAGATATGGCCCATAAGGTGATTGGAGGAACAGCACTGATGTACAGGCACAGAAGCTCTCTAGAACCCGAACGGTCCCTAGGGGAAGTAGAGTTATAGATATATTTTACAAGCACTGTGGCCCTGTATTTTCTGTACGGCCCATAGGGGGAGTAGAGTTATAGCTGAACTGTACAGGAATGAGGCTCTGTAAAGGCCGTTCGGCACATATGTGAGAAAATTAATGGTTGCTCTTTACAGACACTGATATTCTGTAGGAAATATACGGCCCATAGGGAGAGTAGAGTTATATCTCTACTCTACAGGCGCAGAGGTTTTGTACAGGCTGCAGGGTCGATATGGGGAGTAGCGGTTTATGTGTATTGTACAGGCACCAAAGCTGTGTACAGACCGTACGGAACATAGGGGGTGTAAATGTATAAATGTACTGTACAGGCACTTAGGAATTTTGGAGTCCGTACGGTCCAAAACGGAGTAGTAGTTCAGCTGTACTTTACACGCCCTGAGGCTCTGTAAAAGCTGTACGCACCATAGGGGCAGTAGAGATAGAGCTTTATTTTAAAAGCTGTGAGGTTCTGTAGAGTCCGTACAAACAAAAGGGGCTTAGGGGTATAGCTGTAGTCTACAGGTACAGAAGCTTCCTACAGTCTGTACCGAACTTTGGGAAATTATAATTTTATCTGTGCTCTAGATGCGCTGTAGCTCTGTACAGGCTATACGGCCATAGGGGTAGTAGGTTTATAGCTGTAATGTACAGTCACTGAGGCTGTGTAAAATTTTAGAGCCCATAAAGTATTAGAATTATAGCTGTACTGTGCAGGCCTGAATTTCTCTACAGGCTGTACTGATCATAGGGGCAGTAGAGGTAAAGATTTACTTAACAGGCACTGAGGCTTTGTACAGCCTGAAAGGTCGATAGTTAGAGTATAGTTATAGCTGTTCTGTACAAGCAATGAGGCACACTAAAATCTGTACTTCCAATATCTGAAGTAAAGATTGAGCTGTACTGTAAATGCACTCTGGCTCTCTGAAGACTTTACAGCCCATAGGGCGTGTAGAGGTACAGCTGTACTGTACAGGCACTGATGCTCTGGAAAGCTTGTACGGTCCATAAACAGAGTAGAAATTTACCTGTACTGTACAGGCATTGAGGCTCTGTTGTGTATGTACTGCCCATAGAAGGAGTGGAGCTTTAGCTATAACGTACAGGCACTGAGGGTCTCTACATTCTGTACGGCCCATAGGGGGTGTAGCTGTAATTAACAGGCACAGAACTTCATTTAAAACAATACGGACAATAGGGCTAGTAGCTGTACTCTACAGGCACTAAAGCTCTGTACATGCCGTAAGTCCCATAGGTGGAGAAGAATTACGACTGAACTGTACAGACATTGAGGCTCTGTTTATTCTGTACGGCCCATAAGTGTAGTGGAAGTTTAGATGTACTGTACATGCAATGAGGCTCTCTAAAGACCGAACGGCCCATAGGGAGAGTAGAGGTGTAGTTGTACATTACAGGCACTGAGGCTTTGTAAAGTCTGTACGAACCATAGGGAGATATTTGATGTAGTTTTACTGTACAGGCACTGATGATCTGTATAAACTGTACGGCTCATAGGGGGAGTACAGGTACATTTGTACTTTAAAGCATTGAGGGTCTTCACAGTCCCAACAACCCAAAGATAAGTAGAGGTATAGCTGTAATTTTCAGGTAATGAGGCACTTTATATATTTTACGGCCCATAGTTGGAGTAGTAATATAGCTGTACTATGAAGGTACTGAGGCTCTTTACAAGCTGTAACGCCCTTTGCAGGAGTAGAGGTATAGTTTTACTCTACAGGAACTGAGGCCCTGTAAATTCTGTAAGACACATTGAGGTACTAGTGTTATAGGTGTAATGTACAAGCACTGATATTTTGTACAAGTTGTAGGGCCCATGGTGTGATTAGAAGTGTAGAAGTACTGTACAGGCACTATGGCTCTCTACAGACTGTACGGCCCATAGGGGCAGAAGAAGTATAGTTGTACTCTACAGGCATTGTGTATTTGTTGATCCTGTACGAGCCATACATAGAATAGATTAATAGCTGTACTGTACAGTCACAAGTGCACTGTAAATCTGTACGACACTTCGAAGTACTATCGGTATAGCTGTATTCTACAGGCACTGAGGCCCTCTAAAATCTGTACAACCCATAGGGCAGTAGACATTTAGCTATAGTCTACAGGCACTGAGGCTCTGGTAATCTTATAGGTTCCATAGGGTGAGTAGAGCTATGTATGTATTCTACAGGGTTTGAGGCTTTGTAATGCCTGTACGGTCCATAGTAGGAGTAGAGATTTAGAAATAACTTTCAGGCACTGAGGCACTCTAGTGTCCGTACGGCCAACTGGGGATTAGAGTTTTAGATGTACTTTAGAGCAAATGAGTCTATGTTCAGTCCCTACGGCCCATAGGGATAGTAGAGGAATAGATGTACTCTACAGGCACTAAGGCTCTGTAAAGCCCGTAAGGACCATAGGTGGAGTATAATTAATATTCATTGTACAGGAAATGATATGCTTTATATTCTGTACGGTCCATAAAAAGAGTGGAAGTATAGCTGTACTGTACAAGTACTAAGGCTCTCTAGAGGCTGCACGGCCCCTAAGGGACATTATTGTTATAGCTTTAATTTACAGGCACTGATGCGCTGTAAAACAGTACGTCCCATAGGGGGAGTAGAGGTATAGATCTACTGTACATGCACTGATGTACTCTAAAGGCTGTTCGGTCCATAGGGTAAATAAAGGTATAATTGTAGATTAAGGCAATAAAGATCACTAAAGCATCTACGGCCCATAGGTGGAGTTAAGATATAGGTATACCTTACAGGCAATGTTTTCAGTATTTTCGGTTCGTTCCATCTGTGAATTAGTGGTGTAGGTTTATTCTACAGACACTGAGGCTCTGTACAGCCTGTGCGGAAAATATGGGTGTAGAGGTACATCTGTTCTCTTCAGGCACTGAATCTCTGTACATTCTGTACGGCCAATAGTGGACTAGTAGTATAGATGTACTCTACAGTTACTGAGGCACTGTAGAATCGGTACGGTCCACAGTGGGAGTAGAAGTATAGATGTACTATACAGGTACTGAAGATCTCTAAAGGCTGTACGGCCCATAGGGAAATTTGAGTTAATGCTGTACCCTACAAGATCTAAAATCTGTTATGTCCGTACGGACCATAGTGGGAGGAGAGGTACAGCTCCACTCTACAGGCACTGAGGCTCGTACAGGCTCTACGGCACATAGGGGGGTAGAGATATAGCTGTACCGTACACGCACTGATATTTTGTAAAACCCGTACGGCCCATAGGTGGGATAGAGGTTTAGCTATACTGTACAGGAAATGAGGCTCTCTACAACTTGTACGGCCCAGAGAAGGAGTAGATGTATAGATGTACTGTCCACGTACTGACGATCTAAACAGCCTCTACGGCCCATAGGAGGAGTAGAGGTTTAGCTATACTGTACAAGCACTGACTTACTGTACTGGACTTACGGTTTATAGGGGATATAGAGGTTAATCTGTATTGAAATGTACCTGATGCTCTATAGAGGCCGTACGGCCTGTAGGGGAAAGAGCGATATAGCTATACTGTACGCGTACGTAACCTCTTTAGTCTGTACGGTCATTAAGGTGAATAAAATTTTAGCTATACTGTACAGGAATTGAGGCTTTGTAGAGGCTTTTAGTACCATAGGGGGAGTAGCGTTTTGGAAGTAAAGTACATGTGCTGAGACTGTGTACAGTCTGTACGGCCTGTAGGAGTAGTACAGGTTTAGCTATACTGTGCAGGCACTGAAACTCTCTACAGGCCGTAAGTTCCTAAGGGTTTGGAGAGGTATAACTGTACTGCTGAGTTTCTGAGGCCTTTTGCAGACCGTACTGACCATATGGGCTTAGCGGAATAGCTTTACTGTACACGCACTAAAGAATTGTTAATTCTGTATGGCCCAGAGAAGGTTTAGTCATATTGATGTATTGTACAGGCTCTGAGGAACTGTACAGGCAGTACGGACAATTGGTGGTGGAGGTTTAGCAGTATTTTACAGGCACTAAGACTCTTTACAGGCCGTACGCCCGAAAGAGGAAGTAGAAATTTTGATATAATTTACAGGCTCTGATTTCCTGTACGTGCCGTACACACCATAAAATTGGTAGAGGTGTAAATGTACTCTGCAAGCAATAATGCCCTGTACGAGCCGTACGGTCCAGAGGGTGAGTAGAGGTATAGATGTATTCTACAGGACCTGACGCTCTGTACAAGCCGTAGGGCCCATATGGGTTTAGATGTTTAGATGTACTGTACAGGGACTGAGGATATGTACAGAACGAATGGCCCATAGGTGTAGTAGAGGTATAGATCTACTGTACCGGCACTGAAATTCTGTAAAGTCCGTACAGCCCATAGGGGGAATAGAGGTATAGAATTACCGTAAAGTCATTGAGGTTCTGTTATATAATTACGGCTCATATGGGGAGTAGATTTATAGCTCTACTCTACAGATCGTGAGGCTCTGTAAAGCCCGTACAGCGCAAGGTGGAATAGAGGTTCAGCTGTAATGTAGAGGCACTGAGGCTATCTATATGCCGTACGGCCCATAGGATTTGTAGTGATTTAGTACTAATGAACAGTTAATGAGGCTCTTTAGTGTCCGTACGGTCGATAGAGGAAGTAGAGTTATAAATGTACTGTACAGTCACTGAGGTTCCCTACATTATGTACTGCCCATAATGTGAGTAGGGTTATCGCTCCACAGTAGAAGCAATCGGGATCTGTAAAGCCCTCACGGCCCAAGGGTGGAGATGAGGTTTAGCTGTAATGTACGTGCACTGAGGTATTTTACAGGACGTACGGCCCATAGGGCCAGTAGATATGTTGCAGAATTTTACATGTACTGAGGCTCTGAAAAGTCCGCACGGACCATATTGGGAACAGAATTATAGCTGTAATCTACCGGCATTGGTGTTAAGTAAAGTTTTTACGTCTCATAGTGGCAGTAGATATTTAGCTGTAATGTACAGACACTGAGGCACTGTACAGGTTGTACGTACAATAGGGGAATTATAATCTAGATGTACTGTACGGGCACTGAGGTCTGTACAAGCCGTACAGACCTTAGGGGTAAAAGAATTATAGTTGTAACGAATAGGCATTCAATCTCTCTACAGGCCGTACGGCCCAAAAGGGAAGTAGAAGTATAGCTGTTGTGTACAGGCCCTGAGACTCTGTGGATTCTGTAGCGCCCTTAGGGATAGTGGAAGTATAGCTGTACATTTGATGTGCTGAGGCTTTGTATATTCTGTACGGCCCAAAGGGCGAGTAGTGGTGTAATTGTATTCTACAGGCAATGAGGCTCTTTACGATCTGTACGGCCAAAGGGGAAGTAATGGTAGAGATGTACTGTACAGGCCCTGACGATTTGTACAGGCTGTACGGCCTTTAAGGCTAGTGAAATTTAAAATGTTCTGTACAGGCACTGATGCTTTTTACACTATGTACGTCCATAACAGGAGTATAGTTATAGCTGTACTGTACAGTCACTGAGGCTCTGTACATTCTGTATGGCCCATTGGGTAGTAGGTCTTCACCTCTACTCTACAGGCAATGAGGAATTGTAAAGTGCTTACGATCCATAGAGGGAGGAGAGGAATATTTGTTCTGTACAGGCACTGTAATTCTGTAAGTGCCGTACGGCCCATAGGGGGAGTTGAAGTGTTGATCTACTGTAAATGCACTGAGACTCTCTAAAGGCCGTTCGGCCCATATGAGGAGTAGTTTTATATTTGTACTGTAAAGGCACTGTGTCAATCAACTAGCCGTACGGGCCATATTGGGAGTAGAATTTTAGTTGTAATATACAGAATCTGTGGCTCTGTTCAAGCTATACGGCCCTTAGTTGGAGTAGAGTTTTAGCTGTACTCTGCAGGTACTATGGCTCTGTACATTCTCTACGGCCCATAGGAGGAGTGTTGATTTAGCTGTAATTTACAGGCACTGAGATATTTTGCAGAATGTACGGCCCATATGGAAAAATGCTGTAGAACTGTACATTACAAGCCCTGAGGCTTTTTACAGGCTGTTGTGCCCATAGGGATTGTAGATTTATAGTTCTAATGTACAGGCAATATGGCTCTCTATATCTCTACGTCCCATAGTGCAGTAGATTTATAGATGAACTCTACGGGCGCTGCGGATCTCCAAATCCTCTACGGCTCACAGAGAGAATGGAGAAATATTTGTTCTCTATAGGCAATAAATCTTTACAGGTCGTTGGCCCAGAAGGGGAGTAGTGTTATAGCTGTACTCTACAGACACTAAAACTCTGAAATCTCTTTACGTTCCATAGGGTTTGTAGTGTTATAGAAGTATTGTACAAGTCCTGAGGCTCTGTGCAATCCGTAATGCACATAGTGGGAGTAGAGTTAGAGCTTTACAGTATAGGCACTGAGGCTGTGTACCGTCTGTACGTCCGAAAGGGAATGTAGGGTTATATAGATGTACTGTGCAGTCACTAAGACTCTCTACAGGCCGTAAGGCACATAGGCGTAGTAGAGTTGTAGCTGTACTGTAGAGGCACTGAGTTTCTGTGTAGTTTGTACGGCCCATAGTTGGAGTAGTGTTTTAGATGTACTGTACAGGCACTGAGGCTCTGTACAATATGTAAGGCCCAGAAGGGTGTAGACAAAATCTGTACTTTAGAGGCCCTTAGTCTATGTACATTCTGTAAGACCCATAGGGTGTGTAGAGCTACAGCTGCACTTTACACGTTATAAGGTACCATATATATCGTTCGGCCCATAGGGGATTAGTTTTATAGATGTATTCTACAGGCACTGATTTCTCTACAGTCTGTAAGGCCCATAGGGGAACAGATGTATAGCTGTACTGCACAGGCACTGAAGGTCTGCACAGGCCGTTCCGTCCATAGTTTGAATAGAGATATAGTTGTACTTTACAGGCAATGAGGCTCTCTAAAACTGTACGGCTTTTAGGGGGAGTGGAGGAAAATCTGTACTGTTCAGCCACTGAGTATCTGTACAGGCTTTACGTCCCATAGGGAGAGTAGTTGAATAGATGAACTGTAGAAGCACTGAGGCTCTTTAAATTCCGTACGGCCCTTATATTGTGTAGATGTGTAGCTGTACTTTACAGGCACTGTGTATCTATAGATTTTGTACGGCCCATAGTGTCTGTTGAGTTTTAACTGTACTGTACAGGCAGTGAGGTTCTGTAAAGTCTATACGGACCTTAGGGGGTTAGAGTTATAGCTATATTTTACAGGCACAGAAATATCGTACAAATCGTACGGCCCATAAGTGTAATAGATATTTAGCTGTAAGGGACAAGCTCTGCGGTTTTTTGGACGTAGGTCCTTTAAGCGAAGTAGAAGTTTAGATGTACTCTACACACACTGAGTCACTGTAGGGACCGTACGGTCCTTTGGGTTCTAGAGGTATAAATATATTTTTGAGAAACTGAGGCTCTCTACGTTCCGTACGATCGATAGGAAGAGTAGAGTTAGAGATGTACTGTACAGGCACTGAGGCTCTGTTAAACCGTATAGCCCACAATTGGAATAGAGTTATTGGTATACTGTACAGGCACTGATATTCTTTAGAGTCCGTACGGTCCATAGCGTTTGTAGAGGTTTATCTCTAGTGTACACGCATTGTGCGTCTGTAAAGGTCTTACATTCCATAAGGGGAGAAGAGGTTTAGCTGTACTGTATGGGAATTGAACACCTCTAAATGCCGTACGCCCCTTGGGGATTGTTGATGTATTCCTCTACTCTACAGACTCTGAGGCACCATTCAGACCGTACAGCGCATAGAGGACCTAGAAGTTTATCAGTAAAATACAGGCAATGAGCTTCTGTAGATTACGTAGGCTCCTAGGGCTCAGTGCCTGTTGAGTAGAGCTGTGGCTCTACTTTACAGGCACTGAGGCTTTGTAAAGGCCATACGGACCTTAGGGGAATAAATGTATAGTTGTAATGTACAAGCACTGAGGTTCTGTAGAAATTGTAAGTCCTAGAGTAGGATGAGATGTGCAGCTGTACTGGACAGGCAGGGCGGCACTGTAAAGTTTGTACGGCCATATTGGGAGTAAAATTTAGGTGTAATATATAAGCATTGAAACTAACTAGAGTCTGTACCGAACATAGGGAAGTAGTGTTTTAGCTGTACTCTACAGACACTGAAGCTTTGTACAGGCTGTAGAGCCCATAGGGAGAGAAGTGATTTAGCTGCACTGTACAGGCACTAAGTCCATGTAAAAAACGTAGGGACCATAGAGGGTGTAGATATATATATATACATATATATATATATAAATATATATGTATTGTACAGGCATTGAAGCTATATAATTTTGTACGCCCATAATGGTTGTGGAAGTACAGCCGTACTGTACAGGAATTGAGGCTCTGTACTGTCTGTACGGCACATAGAGAGAGTAGAGGCATAGATACACATTCCAGGAACTGTGGATTTCGCCCAAAGCGAGAGAAGTGTTAAAGTTGTAATGCATAGGCACTGAGTCTCACTAAAGTCTGTAGGGCTCATAGGCAGATTAGAGATATTGTTGTATTGTAGATGCAAAAAAGCGCTCTGCAGGCCTACAGCACAAAAGGCGAGTAGATTTATAGCTGTAATATACAGGAACGGAGGCTCTGTACAACCTGTAGGGCCCATAAAGCGTTTTAGAGCTGTAGCTGTACTCTACAGGCACTGAAGCTCTGTAGGATCCGTACGGCCCATAGGGGGAGTAGTTTTATTGATTTATTGTACAGGCCCTGAAGCTCTGTACAGTCTGTAGGCCCATAGGGGGAGTAGAGTTATATTTGCACTGTACAGGCACTGAGGCTCTCTAGATTCTGTTTACCCCATAGGAAGTGTACAGTTAGAGACTTACTCTACAGGCATTAAGGATCATTAGAGGCAGTACAGCCCATAAGGGAAGTAGAGATTTGGCTGTACTGTACAGGCACTGAGGTTCTACAGAGGCCGCACGGCCCATAGGGGGTGTAGAGGTATAGTTGTACTGTACAGTCATTGAAGCGCTGTAAAGAGCGTACGGCTCATGGAGAGAGTAGAGGTATATCTGTACAGTACAGGCACTGAGGCACTGTAGAATCCGTACGCCCTTAAGGGGAATAGATTTATTTTTGTACTATACAGGCAATGAGGCACTTTATAGTGTGTAGGTCCAAAGGGGATGTAGAGTTATAGATGTACTCTACAGGCGCTGAAGCTTTGCACGTCCATAAGTGTTGCGGACGAATAGATGTACTGTACAGGCACTGAGGCTCTGTAAAGACTGTACGGCCCAAACGGTAGTAGATTTATAGCTGTTCTTTACAGGCATTGAAGTTTTGTGTAGTCTGTACGGCCCATAGGGGAGTAGAGATTCAGCTGTATTGTACAGGCGCTGAGGCTCTGTACAGCCTGTACTGCCCATAGGGGATAGTATTTCAGCTGTAATCTAGAGGATTTGAGGCTCTGTAAAACCCCTACGGCCCAAAAAGAGAGTAGAGGACAAGCTGTATTGTACAGGCATCTGAGGCTCTCTACAGTCTGTACGGCCCATAGGGGGAGTAGATATATAGCTCTACTGTACAGGCACTCAGGTTCTGTACAGTCTGTACGGCTCATACGGGAGTATAGTTATGGTTGTACTTTAAGGGCATTGATTCTGTGTGCGGGCTGTACGTCCCATAGGTGGAGTAGAGGTATAGCTGTACTGTACATGCACTGAGGCACTCTATAGTCTGAACGGCGCATAGGGGTTGTAGATGCATAGATGTATTGTACAGGCACTCAATTTCTGTACAGGATGTAGGGCCCCTAGTTGGAATAGAGGTTTAGATGTACTCTACAAGCACCGAAACTCTGTAGAGGTTGTTCGGCCCAAAGGGGAATTAGAGGTACAGGTATACTGTACTAGCACTGAATTTCTCTATAGTCTGCACGGCTCATAGTGGGTGTAGAAGTATATCTGTTCTGTACAGGCACAGACGCTTTGTACATTCTGTACGGCCCATAGGCGGTATAGAAATATAGCTGTAATGTACACGCACTAATTTTCGCTAAAGTCTGTACAACGCATAGGATTAGAAGAGGTTTAGCCTTTCCTTTTACAGGCACCTAGGCTCTGTACTGGCCGCACACACCATAGGGGAGTTGAGATTTACCTCTACCTTGCAGGCACTTAGAAGCTGTATAAGTCTAAATCTCGTAGGGGGAGTAAAGTTTAGCTGATTTGTACAGGCACTGAATTTCTCTAAAGGCCGTACGGCCCATAGTGGCCGTAGAGATTTAACTACACTGTACAGACACTGAGAAACTTTAGATGTCGTACGGTTCATAGGGATAGAATTGGTTTAGATGTAGATTACATGAAATGAGCCATTGAAGAAACAGTTCGGCCCACAGGTGGAGTAGAGGAATAGCTGTAAACTGCAGCCAATTAAGGTTTTGAAAGTCTGTACGGCCCATAGGGGAAGTAGAAATTTAGCTGTACTGTACAGGAAGTGAAGCTGTGTACAGGAAGTACGGCCTATAGCGGGAGTAAACGTTATATTTACTGTATAAGCATTGAAGCTTTGTAGAAGCCGTACGGGCCATAGGGCGAGTAGTGTTATATTCTACTGTACAGGCACTGAAACTCTGTACAGGCCGTAAGGCCCATAGGGGGATTAGAGGTTAAATGTACTGTACTGGTACTGAAGCTCTGTACAGTTTTTACGACCCATAGCGGTATTAGTGTTAGAGATGTACTGTACAGGCAATGAGGCTGTGTAAAGCCCGTCAGGCACATATGTGAATTATTATATTTGTTGTATTTTACATTCACTGAGGATCTTTAGAATCTATACAGCCCATAGGGATAGTAGAGGTATATCTCTACTGTACAGGCACAGAGGCTTTATACATTCCGTACGGTCCATTGGGGAGTAGATGTGTAGCTGTGTTGTACAGGCAATGATGCTCTCTAAAGCCCGTACGGCAATTAGGGGGAGTAGAAGTTTAGCTGTACTCTACAGGCATTGAGGATATGTACTGTCTGTACAGCCCATAGAGGTTGTAGATTAATAGATGTTCTGTAAAGGCGCTGAAACTTTGTATATGCTGCACGGCCCATAGAAGGAGTAGCGGAATAGCTGTACTGTACAGGCACTGAGTTTCTTTACGCGATGTAGAGCGCATATGGGGGTTGAGGTTTAGGTGTACTGTACAGGCACTGATTCTCTGTAAAACCTTACGGCCCAGAATGAGAGTAGAAATTTGGTTCTACTGTACAGGCACTGACATTCTCTACAGGCTGTATGGCTCAGAGTGATTGTAGTGATTTAGCTCTAGTGAACAGGCAATGTGGAACAGCAAAAATCGTAGATTCCATAGGGGGTAGTCGTAGAATTTTACTGTACTGGAAATGAGGAACTGTAAATACCGTACGTCTCAGAGTGGGAGCAGAAAATTAGCTCTACTGTACAGGCATTGAGCCCCTCTACAAGCCGTCCGGCCCATAGGGGGATTAGAGGTTTAGGTGTACTTTGCAAGCACTGAGGCACTGTAAACACCGTACGGCTCATAGGCGAGTGGAGGTATAGATTTATTTTACAGGCACTGAAATCTGTACAGACTGTACGACACACAGTGGTAATAGATTTAGAGTTGTACTGTACAAGAGCTGAGGCTCTCCTGAAGACGTACGGCCCATAGTGTTAGACGTTTGGCTGTACTGTACATGAACTGAAGTTATTTAGATACCGTAAGGCCCATAGGGGAATAGTGGTTTAGCTATACTTTACAGGCCCTGAGGCTCAGTAAAACTGTACGGACCTTAGGGAGATTAGAGGAATGGATTTAATTTACAAGCTCTGAGGCTCTTTACAATCTGTACAATTCAAAGGGTCTTAGATGTGTACCTGTACTGTACAAGAACTAAGGCACTGTAAAATCTCTACGGCACATAGGTGGAGCAGAGATTTAGATGTAACGTACAGGTACAGAGGCTCTCAAAATGCTGTACCGCCCAATGGGATATTAGTGTTTTAGCTGTGCTGTAAAGGCACTGTAGCTCTGTACAGGCTGTACGGCCCATACGGGTTGTGGATGTTTAGTTGTGATGTACATTCACTGAGACTGTGTAAAATTTGTACGCCCCATAGCGGGAGTAGAGCTGTAGCTGTAATGTACAGGCACAGAGGCTCTCTACAGGCTGTACCACTCATAAGGGGAAAAGAGATTTAATTGTACTGTAGAAGTTCTGAGGCAATTTTCAGACTATATTGCCCATAAGGGCAGTAGTGGTACAGTTTATTTTACAGGCACTGAGTCTGTGTACAGGCTGTTAGTTCCATAGCTGGAGTAGAGTTATATCTGTTCTGTTCAAGCACTGTGGCACTCTACAATCTGTACGGACCATATGTGTAGTAGAGTTATAGTTGTATTTAGAGTCCCTGGGGATCTCTAATGAATGTACAGCTCATAGAGAGTGTAGAGTTGTAGCTGTCCTGTACAGGCACTGATGCTCTGGAAAGATTGTACGGTCCATACAGGAGTAGATATTTAGCTGTTCTGTACAGGCATTGAGGCTTTTTTAGTGTCTCTACGGTCCATAGTAAGAATTGATATTTAGCTATGAAGTACAGGCCCTGAAGCTCTCTATTTTCTGTACGGCCCATATGGGAAAAATTATTATAGCTGTAATTTACAGGCACAGAAGTTCTGTAGAGACAATAAGGCCCTTAGGGTTAGTTGAGGTTTAGCTGTACCGTACAGGCACTAAACCTCTGTGCAGGCCGTAGGTACCGTAGATGGTGTAGTATAACAGATGAACAGTACAAGTACTGAGTCTCTATATATTCTGTAAGGCACATAGATGGAGTAGAAGTTTCGATGTACTGTAGAGGCACTGAGACTCTCTACAGGATGTAAGGCTCATAGGGAGAGTAGAGGTGTACCTGTACATTACATGCAATGATGCTTTATCTGTCTGCACGACCCATAGGGAGATAAGTGATATAATGTTACTGTACAGTCACTGACGATCTGTATATATTCTACGTCCTATAGTGGGAGTAGTTGTTTAGCTGTACTGTACAGGCACTGATGTTCTGTACGGGACTTACGGTTCATAGGGGTTGTAGAGGTATAGATGTACTGTAAATTCTTTGAAGCACTGTAAAACTGTACGGCCCATAAATGGAGTGGTGGCAAAGTTTTAATGTTTCGGTACTGAGGCTCTGTACAATCTGTAACGTCCTTTGCGGTTGTAGAGGTATAGCTGTACTGTACAAGAACTGAAGCTCTGCACAGTCTGCACGACACATATGGGGAGAATTGTTACAGCTGTAATGTACACGCACTGAGGCCTTGTTCAATTTGTAGGGCCATAGTGTCAGTAGAAGTATAGCTGCACTGTACAGGCACCGTGAATCTCTACAGGCTGTACGGCTCATTGGGGCAGTAGCGGTGTAGATGTACTGTAAAGGTATTGAAGATTTTTACAGACTGTACGGCCCATATATAGAGTTGAATTACAGCTGTACTCTGCCGGCACATTTGAACTGTAAAAGCTGTACGGCACATAGATGTGGTTTCGGTTTAGCGGTACTGTAGAGGCTCTGAGGCTCTCTAAAGTCTGTAGAGCCCATAGGGAGAGTAGAAATTTAGCTGTACTAAACAGGCATTGATGCTCTGGAAATCCTGTAGGTCCGTACTGGTTAGAGATCTAGATGTACTCTACAGGCATTGAGGTTAGGTCGTGCCCGTACCGTCCATAGTAGGAGTAGAGATTTAGCTATAACTTCGAGGAACTGATGATCTCTAGAATCTGTACGGTCCGTAGGGGATTTAGTTTTATAGCTGAATTTTACAGGAATTGGGTCTATGTACTTTCTCTAGAGCCCATAGGGATAGTAGAAATTTAGATGTACTGTACAGGCACTACGGCTCTTTACAGGCCGTAAGGTTCATAGTTGGAGTAGATTTATAGATGTATTGTACAGGAAATGTGGCTCTGTATATTCCGTACGGCCCATAAGGAAAGTGGAAGTTTAGACGAACTCTTCAAGTACTGAGGCTCTGTGCAGGCTGTAGGGCCCATAGCGAGAGTATAGGTTTAGCTGTTCTTTACAGGCAATGAGGCATTTTACATGCTGTATGAACTATAGGGAGATTAGAGATAAAGTTCTAATCTACAGGCACTGATGCGCTTTAAAGAAGTACGGCCTATAGGGGGATTAGAGCTATAGCTCTACTGTACACGCACTGAGTTTCTGAAAAGACTGTACGGTCCATAAGGAGAATAGAGTTGTAGTTGTACATTACAGGCAATAATGATCACTAGACGCCGTACAGCTAATAGGGTGAGTAGTGTTATAGCTGTACAGTTAAGGCACTGAAGTTCTATACGGGCTTTACGGACCATAGTTGTAATAGAGGTTTACCCTTACCATACAGGCACTAATTTCCTGTAGATTCCGTACGGCCCATATGTGGATTAGTGGTTCAGATTTATTTTACAGGCACCGAGGTTCTGTAAAGTCTGTACGGCCCATATGGGAAGAAGAGGTATAACTGTACTGTACAGGTACTGAGGCTCTATAGAGACTGTACCGCCCATTGTTGGAGTAGAAGTATCGATGTACTCTACAGGTACTGAGGCTCTGTACATGCTGTATAAACCATAGGGAGAGTATAGGTACAGATGTACTCTACAAGATCTAAAGATCTATACAGGCCGTACGGCCCATAGGGGAGTAAAGTTATAGCTGTACTGAATAGGCACTGAGGATCTGTGAAGTCTCTACGGCCCATAGGTGGGTAGAAATATAGGTGAACCGTACACGCTCTGATTCTCTGTAAACCCCGTTCGGCCCATAGTTGGGGTAGAGGTTTAGAAGTACTGTAGAGGAACTGAGGCACTCTATATTCTGTACGGCCCAGAGGAGGAGTAGTAGTAGTATAATTGTACTGTACATGTACTGTGGAACTAAAGAGCCCCTACGGCCCATAGTGGGAGTAGAGGTATAGCAGTACTGTAAAGGAACTGTGGTACTGTACGGGATTTTCATTTCATAGGGATTGTTGAGGTTTATCTGTATTAACAAGAACTGAGGCTCTATATATAGAGTACGGCCCGTAGCTGAGAAGCGATAGAGCTGTATTGTACAGGTTCTGAGGCTCTGTACACGCTGTACGGCCCATAGGGCGATTAGAGATATAGACGTCCTTTACAGGAACTAAGGCTCAGTAGAGGCTTTGAAGTCCCAAATTTGGAGTGGTGTTCTTTTCTTAATTTACAGGATCTGCGGCTTTGTACAAGCTATATATACTGTAGGGTTGTAGAGGTTTATCTATACCCTGCAGGCACGGAAGCCCGTAAAGTCCGTAGAGCCCATATGGGGAAAAGAGTTATAGATGTACTGTAAATATATTGAGTCTCTGTAATATTCCTACGGCCCAAAGAGGGAGTAGGTTTATAGCTCTTCTGTACAGATTGTGAGGGTCTCTACAGCCCGAACAGCGCATAGATTGAGTAGATTTTTAGCTGTACTGTACATGCACTGAGGTACTCTATGGGCCGTACGGCCCACACTTTTACCAGAGGTATAGATCTAATGAACAGTTAATAAGGCTCTTTAGAGCCCGAGCGGCACATAAGGGTAGTAGAGGTATAGATGTACTGTACAGGCACTGAGGCTCTGTGTATTCTTTAGACCCATAGGGAGAGTAGATGTACAGCTCTACTCTACAAACACTCGGTCTCTGAAAATTCCTCACGGCCCATATTTGGATTAGAGGTTAAATGGAATGTACACGCACTGAGGATTTTTGCAGGCCGTACTGCTCATAGTGGCAGTAGATATTTAGCTGAATTGTACATGTACTGAGGCTGTGTACTGTCCATACGGACCATATTGGCAGTAGAGTTATAGCTCTACTCTACCGGCATTGAAGTTCAGTACAGGCTTTACGTTCCATAGTGTGATAAAATATTTAGCTGTAATGTACAGGCACTGAGGAACTGTAGAGCCTGTAAGACCCATAGTGGGATTAGAGTTCTAGCTGTTCTATACAGGCACAAATTTCTGTAAAATCTCTACGGACCATGGGGGACTAGATGTATAGCTGTACTCTAGAGGCACTGAGTCTCAGTACAATCAGTAAGGCACATATAGGGATTAGAATTATAGCTGTACTCTACAGGACCCGAGACTATGTAGGTTCTGTTCCGCCCATACGTGTAGTAGAGGTATAGCTGTGCTGTTCAAACACTGAATCTGTGTAAATTCTGTAGGGCCCATATGGGGAGTTGTGCTATAGCGGTACTGTAGAGGTACTCTCGCTCTATACAGGCTGTACGGCTAAAAGGGGAAGTGGATTTATAGCTGTAATTTACAGGCAATGACGATTTGTATAGGATGTACGGACCATAGAAGGAGTAGATGTTTAGATCTACTTTACAGGCTATGAGGCTCTGTACAGACCGTACGGCCCTTAAGGAGAATGCAAATTTAGCTGTTCTCTGCACTGATTGATACTTTGTTCAGTATGTACAGCCATAATAGTAGTAGAGTTTTAGCTGTAATGTACAGG
>Ga0131853_10002963_pt1 | contig 30474 bp, 22 predicted proteins | sample TergutLab28metaG_FD_92764 | JGI IMG/M metagenome (GOLD analysis project Ga0131853, IMG submission 92764) | Labiotermes labralis P1 segment gut microbial communities from Petit-Saut dam, French Guiana - Lab288 P1 (version 2) (version 2) | ecosystem: Host-associated > Arthropoda: Insects >... | reverse complement strand
GGTAAAAAAAAAATCAATTTGTTTTTAAAAAAATGTAAAAACTAAGGAAACCCCAAAAAATGGGTTTTTTTAAAAAGTTTGGGGGGTGTCGCGAACCCCCCCCCCCCCCCCCCCCCCCCAGAGTAATCGTGCATAGATGTATCCGCTGATGGTTGACCTAATGCAACGCGTAGCTTGACGCAGTGCACATCTGACTTGGATTTTATAGCACCCTGGCAAGCCGGTTGCAGCTATGAGAGATTTTTACATTTTACATTTCTCATCAGTTGCATGCAAGATAACCGCCTTAAAATGGACCGCGGTAGCTTCCTTGCAAGTTGTCCTTCATAATCCCGACGCCAATGTTTCGTTCCTGAATTACTCGGAAGTCGGCGTTTAGTATTTAGTACTGAACACAATGAATGAATGAATGGAGACACTGGCGCCGGTTGTCTTGCTGTGTTGTGTCATAATCTCAAAGGGAACTTCCTAGATTCCCTTTCAGTTCTGTAGGTTCTGATGCTAGAGGAAAAAAAAAATTAAACATATCAAAATCGATAAGCACCATTTGATTTCTGCTGTTCTACAGGAAGATCCTAAAGTGAGGTAGCTTCTGTCATTGGACGTCGGAAATTTAGCCCTGACAGTTGGCGTGTTTTGGGCGTGTGTATGTGTGTGTACTGTACATTGTCGAATCGCCTGCTTGCACCATCTTGCATTTAATGTTTTCCGTTCTGTCTGTATAATTTTCAGCAGATGTAACAAAACTTTGAAAATTTTAACTCATTGTGTTTCGTAACATTGCAACCCCCCCCGGACCCTTTTTTTTACCACAGTCTGTAGCATTTACGTAATAGTCCGATATTCTTGAAATACAGCAGTGTTGATAAATTTGCATGTCAGGACATGGGAGCTCACGTGACAGATCGCTATTAAGGAAATCTGTGCGAGCATTGTGCGTATTGGTCCCTGTCATCGAGTGCATGAGCATCCAGAGCCCTCTTCTCTTTCAAATCGTCATGAGGTTAAAATCTTCATGAGTAGATACACAGAAGATTGATTTTCGTTGGCAGCATAAAAATTCGTCTGTTAAAAATGTGAAGAAATGTTGCATATTTTTAACATTCATAGGTCCATGCATCGCTAATATATTTGCAGAGTACAACCTATAAGATGCAACTTTTCTCAATTTATTTATTTCTGTAAGATACTCTACGTGTTTCAAATGGTTTCTCCATCCATCATCAGGAACTCAAAACTGCACATACAGTGTCAGGTGTTTGTCAGACCAATACTGCTACCTGCTGCTAGCCTGGCCAGGCTGGTATTGGTCTGACAAATACCTGATGCTGTGTGTACAGTTTTGAGATCCTGATGATGGACAGATAAACTGTCTGAAACATGTAGAGCATCTTACAGAAATAAATAAATAAATAAATTGAGAAACGTCACATCTTGTTGGTTGTACTCTGCAAAATGTTGCATATATCTGTGGTTATCAGTCGGAGCTTTTGAATGAAGTATTTGTAGGATTTTAAAGAATTTTTCGATTCTTCTGTTGTCTCATAAAGCTAAGAGCATGATAATTCAAAATGGAGTTTTATGTTCATCATGTCATATTATAGCATATTTGAATATCCCACGCTTTTTTGTTTATTTACTCACAGAATGTTACCATATGGCAACCCAGAACCCCTCTAAGAGTGGCGTGTTGGTAAAATACAATGTGGATACTAGAATCATACAGAAATGCAGATGCCTGCATTTGGTTCATCACACCATCTGGTGTCATGTGTGAATAGTGTATAATATCACACCTTCTTAACAACATACTTGCTTAGTTAACTGATAAAGGCTTTAACAAAAGAACACTATTTTTTCATCCATGATGATGAAATGTTTTCTTTCATTGATCAGTTGTGTCATCAGTAAATTTAGAGAGTGATGAAGAATTTGGAGTTTATAAACCCAATTAATCTGAAGTGCATGACAAAATATAGTCTGGGCTCATTTTTCCCAGGTCACTTGCCTCTTAGTGTACTACAGGTTTTCCTTGTAGATAGTGTAGGTTTCTGTGGTGGTAAATAAAATGTGTTGTGGCCACTAGAATCGAGCACTTGTACTTGTTTTTATTAGATGTGAAGATTAACATCTGTGGTAGCTTCATGTTTTCGTTGGGACGATGAACATCATTTATTCGTAGGAATGTTCGTAGAGGAGATTATCATAGAAATTGATACTGGCAATATGAATGTGTGGACTGTAGCATCTAACTGCTTGTGTGATTTTAGGTTTTCACTGCGTTTTTCACGAAGATGACAGTCTTTTACTGCATGATGCCATTGATTGGTTATAAACTACAGACATTTTGGATGAGCTTGCTGTTTATATGTTTAGGGTGGTCCATAACATTCGTGTAGCTGTGTGTAAATTTGTTGGTATTTTACACTAGCTAGTGACTGACCCACTTCAGAGAAGTGCTGAATAATACCAAATTCAGACATATGTATTTTAAGCCAACTTCTGTATAATTCTGTACTACTCAAAATTGACATTGTGTTAATTTTCTATGTTTTGCTTATAGTATGTGTTAGGAAAAGTGCAGACTGTCTCTTGTGAACTTTAATTTGAAATTGTTTGTTGTGATTAGACCTTGACTGTACCCACAGTCCTTTATAGGAAATGGAACTTGTCACACAAACATGACATACAGTTTGATTAAGCATAACATTTTAACAGCTTTTTGTGGATGTTCTGCAACCATACCATACATTATTGTGCGACCTAAAAGTAGGTGTTGTTGATGTTGCTTATACTTCACAAATTTCCACATGTACCAAGTTCATACTGATCATAGGACATTAAAATGTACAGCATTGGAGTATCTAGCAGTGAGTGGAGTCGTGTTCATACCAAGGATCTTGAGAATTTGGTGAATGGGTGGATTAAGACAGGATTTTCTGCAGAACAGTACCTGTTATTCTGAGAGGTAATATCCAGTGAGATGAAATTGAGCTTTTCTGCTAAACAGAACAAGTATGAGATTCCAGCATACTCCCCATGAAGGTACCAGTTTACAAAATTCATTTTCAGGAAGAATTGTATTTAACATTTGTGTTGTGCAGAAATACAGGATGCTCTTTGCAGCTTACGAAATATACAGACTTGACAGTTGCTCTCCTATAAACCCATATGGTTGGGTCTGCGAGTGGCCCAAATTTTTTTTAATAAGTGAGCTCACATGAAGCGACCAATGATATGGGTCAGATAAAATAATTTACTTCTTCCAGTGCTGAGTTGTGTGTATTTTGGTCTACCTCACTTCATTAACCTCATGTGCTTTCATTGACTGACAGAAGTCAGAAGTGATTCTGTTACCTGTTCATATTGTCATGAGAATTTGGAACACAACATTTACATTAAAAAATTGTCTTGTTGCAGGAAGCATCCATACGTGCCTTGAAGATGTCAGGGGGCAGGCTTGAAGCTGCTCTTGAATTTCTTCCAAAACAACAGCAGCAGCAGCAACAGCAGAATGAACCTGTCAATGGAATGTCTAAAGGAGCATCCTCTGGTAATTGTAAATTTACTGTTACGGGACCCTTTGTGTGTAAAATGACTAATTCTGTGGAGCAGAATCTTCTGTAAGAAGCTAATCTTCTCTCATGTACTGAAAGATTTCTTCAGTAAGTGAGAGAAGATTAGATTGCCTACCTTTATGGAACAGAATGCACATTGCTGTACCCACAAGAGCTGATCCTTATGTTTAAAGCAGTTTAGACATTTTCATTTATCTCTGTAGAGATTAACGTCCCTAGGGGTGTTACATTACCGCTTCAGGTAATGTTATTAGTAATGAATTGAAATGGATTCTCCACCTCTTCCTCTTGATGTATCTTTGAGCCTCTTATCATTGGAGTTAAGTGTTCATTGAGGCTCGTAGTAGATTTGCTTTGAATAGTGGATTAGAACATTGCAGTGGAAAACCAACCGTCTCATTTTTTTTAGTGGCATAAGTTTTTGAATGCTGTAGACCATATAACCTGAACTGGGTTAAGTGATTAATAGTAACTTGGATGGAAATTCTGTACTGAATCTGTCTGGATTAGTACAGAATTTCCATCCAGACTGTTGTGAGAAAATGAACATGTTCAGTATATGTTCCTAATTGTATTGTATCATCTTAAACATAATGCAGTGTCCATCAGAAGAAAACAATGAAGATTATTGGGGTGGGGTTGGGCAGTGGTGTGTTTGACAATACTCTCAGCTGTTAAGAGTGTGTAGCATCAGTGGTATATGAGTGAAATATGAACATGGAGTATTGGTGGAATTATACCGACATGTAAAACCAGAGGTACTTGAAGTTCAACCTTCCCACTGCCACTTTGTCCACCATAAATCCCATAGTGATTGGGCTGGTGTTGAAGATGTAATACATGCCCAAACAAACAAATTAGTAAGTCTTAGGTGTGTCATCCCTGTTGTGTTTGTTCAATAACAAAAGACTTTGTGTATTATACATACAGTCAAACACACCAATATTTCACCTAGTAGTACAGTGGGTATATGACTTCATTGGGTGCAGCTACATGTTTCGGCCCTATATGTTGGGCATCTTCATGTTGTAATTTAATTTACATATCCTCAGCATAGGAATATTAACCTACTTCAACATATGTACATAGACAACTAATGATCATTTACTCATAACAGTCGTAGGTCATGCTACCCACTAATGAAACAATGACATCTCATTCCCCCACCCCACAATACCCCAAAAAACACCCCACACATCTTGTATAAGGTGCTTTGTAAGTTAAATTACAACCTGAAGTGGCCAATGTATAGGGCCGAAACATGTGGTTGCACCCAGTGCAGTTGTATACCCACTTTACTACTAGGTGAAATATAGTTGTGTTCGACTGTATATATAATACACAAAGATTTTTGTTAAACAAATTAGTAGTTTGCTGCATCTGAAGGTGTGGGATGAGTGACATATAATGCCCTCATACAAGCCATATTGCATAGCTATAATGGCATTCTTGGATCCTAATTAGGGACCTGGGGATCTCATGTTTTAAAAACCAAAACTGGTACACTGTATTACATTTATGTGGCATGCAGTAAAATAGCAGAGTAAAGCATTAATGTTTCTATGAGGTAATTCAGATTAAAAATTTTGACATGCAGATACAAAAGAATGGAATAGTAGTAAGAAGACTGCTCTAATTCAGACACTCAGTACACTTGCTGATTTTTCTTTACATAACTGTTCCTGATCTCTGGCAATCTCAGTTTGGACTCTGTAATCACTGATGTACACATCATCCTCTCCCTGTCTTATTCTTTATTGTTAGTGGCTGTCCTACCCCTGTAGACATTTAGTACCACTGTGGTGAAGTTGAAGTGTTCATACACATTGTCAGAAATGTGGTATTTTATGACTTGGAAAACCTGGGACATGTGGTGTCCCAAACCAAAATTTGCAGCACACCAAGACAGAGCTCTGTAAAACCCATAGAACTGGGACTACGCTGGGAAAACAGACGAGCGGGTTGTATAATCCAAATTACATTTTGTTATTAAATACTGTTGTGGTGACAGAGAACTGACATGATGTAGATAAAAAAGTTTTGTTATTCATAGATGCAAATGTCACTATTGTTAGTATTAAAATGGCAAAATTTGAAAGGTGTACCTCAATTAAGTACACATATTTTCTGAATGCTTTCATTGTAGTTTCGTAGTTGCTAGTTCTAGAAATGATCTTGCCTTTTGTTATATATTCACCACATCAAAAAGACATGGTAAGTATAATTGTATGTTTTAACAAGAGTGTTGGTTAATCCCTCATTCTTGTATGTGGCATGTATTAAAATTCAAAGAACCCTTTGTGCTCGTTGTGAAATGTAGTGAAGTTTTGTCTAAAATGTAGGTTACTTGGAAAAGACTGGACTTATAGCTTTATTCACTAACATTTTAAATGGACTGGGCGAAATATTAATGCCATGTACTAGTTATTTTGATGTATTGAACCATGTTTGAGAAATAATATTTATTTCAGTTTAGCCACCATGTAAGTAAATACTCAGAGAGAACAGATCATTAATTACTGGTTTGAAGAATATTACAGTAACATTTATTTTATAGACAGACAGGTTACAGGAGATTTTTCTTAAGAAATTATCTAACTTCTTTCAGAGAAACTTACTGAGTTTCAAGATAAGACTTTCATGAAGACATTTTATTGATGGGTAAATAAGTTATCATTACTACCTGACTGAGCTGTGGTTTGTGATAACAAAAATATGAAGAATGTGTCATTAGGTGATAAAAGTTATCAACCACAACTGTTTGTTCAAGCATTCCATTGCTATAACTACTGATAATTTTCTGTGTAATATAGAAGATTGCTAGTAGGGCACATATGAAAGTAAATTCCTTCTAATTTCTTTGTCAAAAAATTTCTAGTTTCATTGTTAGAGCGAAGGCTTGTACCTGCATAACACTAACGTCAGCTGCAGCTCAGTTTTGGTAACAATGAACGGGGCGCTGTATATCAGTGTTTTAAACTGCTGGTCATAACTGTGACCTGGTCTCAAATATTATTGAGCATGTTAGCCACTAGTAGGATACCCATCATCACCCAGAACACAGATGCCATAATTTCATTTACAGAAGACTTCTTCTGAACTACTACTGTTATTAGTATGTGCACTAAGTGCTGTTGTCACAGTCTGCAACAGTGTGCAACAGGAAATTCTCAGCTTCCAGCTTTGTAGTGTTTGAAAGTTCCATGTGAATGGAGTTTCATCAGTGTCCATAGTATCTGTGGTATAATTATACTCAGATGTGTAGTAGTTGTCGGCATATGTTTGCTCTGTTATTGTGTATCAATTTTGTCAACATTGCTTCTCAGGAATTAGAAATATGTACTTCTATCCACTTTGCAGTGTATTTGCTGCTACTATATTGATTATGGTATGAGGTAATTTACTGAAATTTGAGCTGTCTGTTTGACTCTTTTTTTTTTCAGGCTTGCCAGCACTGAGCACAAAGCTTATACGTAAACCAAGCCTGGAAAGAGAGTTGAGTTTGCATCGTGGCAGTCCAGCTTTGGATAGTGGTGCTGGAAGCTCACGATCTGATAGTCCTCGTCTTGCAGACCTTGTGTCACATCCTCAGCTCAGTCGGCAGTATTCCCCAAGCAGTTTTGCAGAACCTCCCCCTCCACCCCCTCCCCGTTGTAGCTCTACACCCCCTCCTCCTCCTCCACCTCATGCTTCCTATCCGACAGTCACCACCAACATGCAGCAGCTGTTGAAGCGTATGTCTCCTGCACCTGTTGTACCATCCAGACCCCCAGCAGCTCTTCCAGGAGCTGCAGGAAACAACCAAAGTTGCCCACAGCCAACCCAGCGTGGTACAAGCCCAGTTGCTTCTTCTGGTACAAGTATAGGAAACTGTTCATCTGGGCGACAACCCATGATAGTACAGAATGGCCCACAAGTCCAACAGCAGTTGTCACAACAGATGCAGGCTCTTAACTTGTACCAGAGCAGTAGTGTAGCTAGTTCCACATCCTCAGAGCCACCACCTCCTTATCCTCTTGTCCCATCTTCTCCAACAGTTCCTCCTCCTCCGCCATCATATACAGCTTCTATTCAGAGTCGCCAAAGTCCCACACAGTCACAACAGGATTATCGGAAGAGTCCTTCATCTGGAATATACTCTGGTCCAACCTCAGCAGGTTCTCCAAGCCCAGTAACTGTGTCTGTTGCAAGTCCCACTCCCACATCTGTTGCTCGACCAACACCCCTTCAAGCTTGGGGTGCACGTCAAGCAAAAACTCAACCACCTATCATTATGCAGTCTGTGAAAAGTACCCAAGTGCAAAAACCAGTCTTACAAACAGCCATTGCGCCCACTGCACCTCAACCTATCCCACCACCAGTCACAGCTTCAACTCAGTCTTCTTCTCAACCACCTCCTCCATCTTATGCATCCTCAATCCAACAAAAACAGCAGACTCAAGCACCTCCATACCAAAAACAAGCTCCACCACCACCAATGTTGCCTCAACAAGCTTCAGTACCACCTGTAACAACTTCAAGTCCTGTGACTGTTCCCACAACAGACCCTCCAAGTTATGCTAGTACTATGCAGGCCTTGGCTGTACAGAGAGGCATAGTTACACCAGCTGTACATCTTCATCACCCTTTGCCCCCACCACCATATGGAGAAGATGGAATTCCTCAAATTTTAGGCAGTGCTCAAGTTGCTACAGTTGAAAGTGCAGTTGCACCAAGATCATCCCCTGTTGTTCAAACAGCACCAAATTCCCACCTTCACCCTCCATTGCAGAGGAAGTACTCGCCTGTAGTCACCGTAGATGCTGTGACCTCCCGTTCTGAGAGTCCAGTTTCAACATCGTCAGGTGAGAGCAGGACAGTTCCCCAGTCACCTGTGCCTGGTGTTTATTCAGCACCTTCAGCAGAAAATACTGTTGGAATACCACAGCAGACACCTCCTCTTCCTCCTACAGCATCATCCACTGTGGCCAATAAAAATAAAAACATTCAAGTCCCCACACAGAATGGTGGTGACAGGAGATCAAGTCACCCAGGCAATTCACAACCATCATATAAAATAAACCACCAGTCACCAATTCCAGAAAGGAAACGTATGAGCAAAGAAAAAGAAGAAGAAAGAAGAGACTCCAAAGTACGTAATTATTCACCCCAAGCATTCAAATTTTTTATGGAACAACATGTAGAAAATGTTATAAAATCACATAAGCAACGTGTGTTCCGGCGCATGCAACTTGAGACAGAAATGGCTAAAATTGGTCTTAGTGCCGAAGCACAGTGCCAGATGCGCAAGATGCTTTCACAGAAAGAATCAAATTATATTCGTCTTAAACGAGCTAAAATGGACAAGTCAATGTTTACGAAAATTAAACCAATTGGTGTAGGTGCTTTTGGGGAAGTGGCACTTGTGCGGAAGATCGATACAAATCATCTGTATGCAATGAAGACTCTACGCAAAGTAGATGTTCTTAAAAGAAATCAGGTGGCTCATGTGAAAGCAGAAAGAGACATTCTTGCAGAGGCTGACAATGAGTGGGTTGTCAAACTCTACTATTCCTTCCAAGACAAAGACAACTTGTACTTTGTTATGGATTATATACCAGGAGGAGATCTTATGTCACTTCTCATCAAGTTAGGAGTGTTCGAAGAACCACTTGCAAGGTATGTTTCTGATGCAGTGCTGGTGAAAGTGCTTTCTTGAAATAGTTTATGTGTTAATAATTGAGTACTATAATTTGATCATGCTATCTTAGTCTTTTGGGGAAATTTTAAAGTTTTGCCTAGCATACAACTGCTGCTGCTACTGCTGATGCTGCTACTACCACCACCACCTCCACAGTAGTACACATGGCATTCTATGCTAATTCACCATGATAACTGCAGACTGTAGTGGTGTGTGTGTTTGTATAACATAAAGTGTACGTGTTGAATGCCTTTGGCAGTACACTTTGTTCCATTACATAATGTCTGTCCCCTTTTTAAGATGGATTTAATATATTTTAATGAAGATTTTGTGTGTGTTATCAGTACATTCTGTCTGTCTGTATGTCCTAAGCTTTTTTTTTTTATTTTTTTTTTTAGGTTATTGTTACTTGCCACCACAAACTAGAAGGATTGTGGCAGTAATTTAAATTTTGTTCAAGGTTGCACTACTTTGAACACTGTGTACTGCTTCTATGATTCTGACATCTTAAAATTAATACATGTCTGCCATGTGGTTTAGTATAAGTGGCATTAATGCGGCTCCAGCTGCTGCTGGTGCTGCTGCTCCTACTACTACTACTACTACTACTACTTCTACTACTATGACTACAACTATGATGATGCGTGTGTGAAACCAGGCTTAAGTATTAAGTTTACAAAACTGTTTAGATGCAAAAGTTTTATGCCTGGCGATCACCCAGCCCAAAGTGTTTTGTGTTGTATTGCATATAGCATATCCTTATGTACATTTGTTTGTGTCTACCTTTGAGTGATCTGTAAGCTTGTGTTGTATTTATTGTTACATCCAAAATGTAATTGCCGGATGTCGACTGATGCATTGATGTTGGAATCTCAATGGGCATTGTATGGTACAAGTAACACTGATTTAATTTGCTTGATCTATATACAGTGTTGACAGTTTAAGTCATGCTGGTATGTCTGTAAAGTAACTGGTTTAGCTAGATGTGTGTGTATCTTGAGTGAGTTCATATTTGGTAATTTCACCATTGTCTAGGTTCTACATAGCAGAGTTAACTTGTGCTGTAGAAAGTGTTCATAAGATGGGGTTCATTCATCGAGATATTAAGCCAGACAACATTCTTATAGACCGTGATGGACACATCAAACTCACCGATTTTGGCCTGTGCACGGGATTTCGCTGGACGCACAATTCTAAATACTACCAACGAAATGGTGAGAAGACTTTTTTATTTCAGTTGGCTATGGACAGAAGTTGTACGCTGTGAGTGACTAAGGTAGAAAGGAATAAAAAGGAACATGAACTATAACTAGGAATTCTGGCAAGTTGCAAAATATAACACCAGACATTTCAGTTACCCTTTCAGTGAAGGCATTTAAATGTCTTGGTTAGCAATGTCCTGTAGTGATATTTCTTATTACCAGTTTTTTTTGTTTAGTGAAACTTTTAAATTGAAATAACTTTCACTCTTCTAAGTGAAACTTATTTCACCACAGTTTCTCACAACACTAATTTATAACTTTATTTGTAACTAATTTATAATTGGTTTTGTGTTTATGTACATACGCAACACCTGGTTGAGATTTGAAGTACAGATTTGTGTTGTAACTTTTAGAGCACCCATTCGTGCACAACCCAGCTTTACTGTGAGGAGAGCAGTGGATTGATTCCTTATCTTGTTCCTTGTCTTGAGCAGGATCACCCACCATCTCTGATATGTAGACATGTTGCAGGTGGCAGGAATGCTGTCTTCGAAAGTGTTTTAGGAGGTGGTTTAGGAGATGGGTACTTCATTTCCATGATCTTTGAAAAGGTGGAGCTGAATGTGTGTGGGTCAATTTTCTTGAGGATTTTGACATCCCGCTGGGAACATTACTGTCATTCCATTACATATGGTAGCAGCATTTGATACATTATGTTGTCTTGCCATAGATACAGCAGTCTTTGTGATTTCTTTGGCCTGTGCATACCAACAACTGTGTTGTGTGCAAAGATCATGGTCACTGTCATTTTACTTTATCATGCCAGAACTTGTGTTCCCTGAATTTTAGCCAAACTCTTCTCATGTTATGTTCTTCCAATTTTTGTTAGGCAAGGAAGTTTTTCACTGGTGACATTTAAGGTACCAACACAGCTTATGTCCACTGATTTCAAGGTTTGCTGACTGTGGGGAATTATAAAATTTGTCTTTATAGAACATGTGACCACAAACGTACTGCAAGTTTGGTTAGTTTTGCTACAGTTTTGTGTTGGAATTTGCAAACTTGTTTATCACGATGGATTGTCCTGTATGTACCATGAAAGACCAGACATATTCTCTGCTAGATTACTCACAGAGCTCATAACATTTTTTGCCAAAATTGGCAGCTTATGGTGGAATGTGTTGCTTGATAGACAAGAGGATCTTTCCAGTGGGAAAGACTTGACTGTAGCACTCTGCTAGTTTAGAAGGCAAAAATTCTGGAGTTCTTGCCCAAATGTTATAGAAGATAGTAATTTTGAAAGCTTGGCACAATCTCACTATGTGTGGAAATGTGGAATGAAGAAATTGGCATATGACCTTCTGTCTTTCTGGGATAACATTTCAGAAATGAATGGTGTGAAGGGCAGGTGTTAACTGCATTTAATAGCCATTTAATGCACTTTTTTGTCAAAATAGTTTTAGACAGTGAGTTAATTGTAGGTAGTACATCATATGAACAGAAACTGCAGTTATTGCTACCCCTGGCACAGTGGTGTGGTGGAAATGCTTTTGTGATATTATGCTTAGGACCTCTCACTTCCAGTCTGGTTTGTAGAATGTTTTATATAGGAGGCCCCTGTGTTGAAGGTACAGCACAGAAAGTGATTTTATTCGTATATTTTGAATGATTGTGTGGATGTGAATTGGATTGAACAGAATGAGGCTGTAAGCATCATCCAGGTCAAATTGATGCAGGCTTCAAAGAAACTGCCTTATCAGTTCATTCAGCTGACACAGGGAAGGGTTGAAAGTTCATTTTTGCAAGAGAAACGTAGCTGTTAAGTCTTTGTTCTCTTGCTTGAAGACTTCATACCAGTGTAAAATATGTTTATTGCAACAGGTGAACATGGTCGTCAAGATTCAATGGATCCAGCTGAGGACTGGACTAATGAATGTCGTTGCCATCAACTGAAGCCCCTAGAGCGAAGACGGAGGAGAGAACATCAACGCTGTCTTGCTCATTCTCTTGTTGGTACACCAAACTACATAGCACCAGAAGTGTTGCTGCGTACAGGCTACACACAGTTATGTGATTGGTGGAGTGTTGGAGTTATTTTGTATGAAATGCTTGTAGGATCACCACCTTTCCTAGCCAACACACCTGCAGAAACACAGTTTAAAGTAAGTGGATGTTTGCCATTGGAATCTGTATTCTCAGAAATGATGGTAGTTGAACAATCTGAATTGTACAGCCAGACATACAATTTTAATAATGCAAGGCATATATTTATAAGAGTCTATTTATTCTGGTGTCATACTATTAAACTCATTATTTCATTGTGTGTTCAGACCTTGTAAGTTACTTTGAATTGACTGAAAACTGTAGTACATTTAGATATTATAAATACACGCAGGTTTTTTTTAATGCTAGGGATACCTTCTCGAAAAAGTTGTGCAAATCAAACCCAAAATTCTCATTTAAAACAGTGCATTTCCTGGAGGTTAGGGGATTGACAACCTTATCCTATGTAGTGTATAACTATACCACTAGTGGATATACAGACCTATAGAGTAAATATATACTGTATATACAGTATACATACATTTTTATACAAAGTATTTATTTATTACAAAGGCAATGAAAATGTAAGAGACTCTCATCCATAGTTCTTCGTGTAGTTCATTCCAATAAGAATGTTGTAGACTTGCTACACAAACACTTCAGATCCTGACTTAGCACTTTCTGTAAGCATTGTCACGTATTGTACATATGCTTTTATGAGTGAATCTTACATTATGCCATATGGCAATGATTTGTTCACCTTTTTCAGGTCAGCTTATTGTGTCTTAATTTCTCTTCAGTACTAATTGTCTTTTGCCAATTTTTCACTTGGATTGCACTAGGTGATTTATGTTTCTCACTCACATTGGTAAGAAAAGCCAATGCTTTAGAAGAGGAAACTAGGTGAGTGTGTGATTATATCACTAACATAATGAATCCATACATGTGACAGATGTTGTGACAGTGGCGTCGCTTTTGCCTAGCCTCCAACACAAGACAAGTGACCACGGATCGTGTATGTCACATCATGTTAAACCGAAAATTATTGCCTGTCATCTCTCCCAAGTTGAATTAAACTGAACATTATCACATTTGAAAAGTTGTGAAAATTTTCAAGACACAGTAAAGTGAAATGACGTAAAAAGAGACCTGCTTGTACAGGAATATACTTTGAATTGCATGTCAGAGGGTTAATTTGGAATAGAGAGTTTCTCAGTTTTATGATTTCACAGATGTTGGTCATTAGAATTTCTGTCATGATGTTTCATCTTTGAATGCATTCTGTCCAATAAGATGGCCTAGTTGTCTGAGGATAAGACATTTGTCTTTGTTAGAAGGATACCTGGATTCACTACTGTTTCCCTTCCTATTTGTTACCATTGACAAGATGGGCTAAGGAGGAATGTGAATATGAGCATAAATTGCAAGCATTAGCCACAAAAATGGCAAGATCATTCTTCCCATTGAGCTTGATTTTATGTGGTCCAGTTGTGACTTCCCTGCACTTATTAAATGTAGTTAAGGTATTCATTTTACCTTCAGAAGTGTGTAACAAAATGTAAAATACTATGGGTAAATGACATTTACAAGATCTGTGCACTCCTGTATAGTATGTCCTTCACCTTTTTATTACCTTACCTTTTTGAACTTGATGCTGTGTACCATGTTGAAGGTGAGGCTCTGTACTTAATTTTTCTCTATTTTTTTTTTTTTGGTGGGGGGGGGAGAAAAGAAAGCACACTCTTTATTACAGTAAATTGTACACTCAAGTACCATGCTTTAATAAGCATGGGTTCCCCTTGAAATTACGTAACTATAATTAGTAAACCAATATGTATGTTAGAATCGCTTGGTGTGTCGATTTTTGTCAGTCATTTATTTCTTGTGTTTGTATACCTTCTGTTAGTTGTAGTTTGCCAAAATATTTCAAATTGAAACCACCAGAGTACAAGAAATACAGGAAATTGGTTCACATGGTGTGTCTGACACAGCCAGTCATCCAGTCAGATTTTGAAGTTTTGCATTTGTTGATTCTCATGGTTGGTAAAGAGGATGGCAAGAAAGAGGGGGAGTTTAGTAGGATCTGGTAGGTATTGTGTTACTTTCTGAGTTTCATATCTGTGGGTTCAGTAGGTTTAGTTTGATGTTATTATTTTTGATTTCTTGTAATGGCTTAGTTTTAGGTCATCATGAGCGTACTTACAGTTTTATTGTATATTTTCTATTATCTCCAAGTGACAGAACTTGCTGTTTGCGTAGCTATGTTCTGTGGCACCCGGGGTGGGTAATGATAATGGCTGACCCTGACAGAAATTATGAACTTTAAAAATCACAATTATTTATTGAATTTCCTTTTATTTGGTTCAGTAATATAAAATTGTTGCATACAGAAAATACATTTCTTCATTTAAAACTTTTTTCTGCCCATTTTGCTGCTCTTTGAACTCTTGTCACATTATTCCCCTTGTCCAGCCCCTCTGATCCAGCTCTTGCTGCTTGCATGTATATAGATGGAGGCTACTGATACAGGTTGTCCACTGCTATTTGTGATAGCTTCTCTTATGAGATGCAGTTGAGTGCTTTACCTCTTGTTATACTGAGGGTGAAAGCTGTCCCCTTTCTGAAATAAGTTTTTCTTTAATGAGGTGGAGAAGTCCAGAAACCAAGCAGTCCTAGCTATTGAGTAATGAATTGTATTTGTAGTAAATGTATTCTTTTTGTAGGTCATCAATTGGGAGACCACACTTCGAATCCCCGAGGCAGCTAATTTATCTCCTGAAGGAATGGACCTTATCCTTAAACTTTGTACTGGGGCAGACAGAAGGATAGGAAAGAATGCTTCAGAAGTGAAGACTCATCCATTTTTCAACAGTGTGGACTTCGACAGGGGATTTCGTCGTCAGGTGGCTCCCCATATACCTCGGATACAGTGTCCAACTGATACATCTAATTTTGATCCAGTTGATCCTGAACGACTAAGGAATTCAGGATCATCAGGGTCAGATAAATCTGATGAATTACTGGACAATGGTAAACCCTTCCACGGATTTTTTGAATTTACATTTCGGAGGTTTTTTGATGATGGAGGTGGTCCTGCTTATACCAGTAAGATAAGTTTAGATGACAATGACAACCAGGGACCTGTTTATGTATGACATGACATGGCAGGAGTAAAGTGCTGGTGAAGATCTGTCGAACGCTGTGGTAAGATTATTTTATGAAATGAATGTATTGGTTAGGCCAGAAGATCATACTGCTTTAAGATCATAATTGGTGCAATCACCTTAAATAAACGTGTTTCCCAGTTCGGTCAATAAGGGTGGTATGATAAATTGATGCCTGATGTTAAATATGTGATACTCTCCATTGTTTCACTGAATGTTCTTGTGAGATGTGCAAAGTATGAAAAGCAGATGGTACTCATCTGCACCTCTTCAAACCTTTGTAGCCATACTTTTTGTAGTACATGCTAGCAATTTAAAGACTTCTGTGTGTGTGTGTGTGTGTGTGTGCATGTGTGTGTGTATGTTGCGCGCGCGCGTGTGTGCATACGTGCGTGAGATGCTTTTATGAGCTTGGAATGTCCCGAGTATGATACAAGCAGTTTACTCGTCGCTATTGAATTGTAAAAGATGTTGAATTTACAGTTAATGAACATTCTGATTCTGTAAAAGGTGAGAAGTTTCTTGACTAGGTGAACAAGTATTGGCTTCTTAAGGAGGGCCCTTGTTCATGGTGTTATGTGTACAGAGCAACACAAGTGATGAATGTGATGGTGCTGTTACTCATGGTCCTACCCATGAATATTGTAATATTATACTGCCATCCTTTAATAAAACGGTAAATAATGTTGCAGTTGGTAATTTAGTTTCATGTCATGATGCTTATTTAACATTAATGGCCATTGTTTCATATAGAACGCATATTTACTACTGTCATAAAATGATGAATCTGTTAATTGCTCTTCCATAGGAGTGTGTAATATGTGATGCGAAGTATTTATTGAAATTTTGAGATATTAGTCACAAAGTGGCTCATTAAAAATAGTAAGTAAAAAATAATGATAAATTATATTTCTCTCTGACTGGAAAACATGCTGGAAGATAGTGTACTGGTTGATTCACATTGAATATTTAATGTAACATAAGGCTTACCATGGTATATTCATAATGAATAATCTTTTCCTTGTTCCTGTTAACGGCCTGTATTAGTCCTGTTGCGTGAAGAGTACAGTTACATGAAAGTTCATCCAATTCTTGTAGTATGTAGCCTTATTTATATGTATAACATTAATAACTTTAATAATGAAAACTGAGTTGTGGAGAGGAAATCCAGTCCCAGTGAATAATAGCCCACTCTTGTTTATGCCATGATAGCAAACAATATTACAGAGCTTGTAATCATAATTTATGCTCATAAAAAAGAATTTTGTTCTATCTGCTGAATGCATAAAGCAGCCAATTGTGGTTTCAATTGGCCAAAAACAGTTTCCTTAATTTATATAGAAATATTTAAGTATTAAAAATGTGTTAATAAAAGACATTGCCCTGTTGACGTTTGAAACACTAATTTTTTGAAGTGCTGTATACATATTTCTTGTTACATTTTGTATTAACAGTTCATGTTGAATGTGAATCCACCTTTTTAACATATGTTTTGCTGGTCAGAGTGGTAACAATGAGGGTTCCCAGTTGTATTTCCAAGTATTTAAAATGTCTGTATTCAGTGCCTGAACAGTAAATGAAGTGTGCTTGACTATAACACTTTTGCAATAAAAAGGATAAGTGACATATTCTAAAAGTAAATTTGAAAACAAATGTGACACCACATGATTATTTGTATTACAAATGTAATTCATTTGTGATTACAATGTGTGGTATTGTCATTTATTGCTTTATTTCATCTAAAACTGTGCCTTAAGTGTTCATTCTTAATGTTATCCCAAGTGTTAACAATTTAATGAAAGTATCAAAATTTTTTAGGTTGAGTATGTTCCTAAGATTGGGATCATTACAAAAAACTTACAGCTTCAGTTGTTTGTAAATTTAACCAGAGCAATCTGTTAAGAAGTAACAGCAATGATTGTGTGTAAAGTAAGGTGTTCAGGTGGCAACCACAGTTTGTCTTGTCAGAGTTTCTATTTTTCTTATGTTGGTGAAACACCATAACATTAGGATGTTTGAAAATGTATATTCTTATTGACAGGTGTGAAATTTGAATGTAAATATGAAGTCTGATCAGAAAGCGTGAGACTGAATCTGTGAAAGAAGATTATTGTACTTACAGGGGTGGGAGGTGGAATTCCCTTCAAAGTAGGCTCCTTCAGCACATGAACAATTGTTTGACTGTTCTGTCATGCCAGAAGCACATCTCAGCAGGTGCTTTGTAGCATCTTGTTGAATTGTTTCCTCGTCACGAAATCTTTTCCTTGACCAGGTTTTTAAGTTTAGTGAAAATAGAGAAAACAAGAGGGTGCTGCATCGTGCAGGGAAGCCGTCTCACTTATGGAATGTGTAATACCGTGTTTAGGTAAAAGTTTTATTTATTTTTTTTTTCTGTTCTTATGTTGGCAGTTGTGGAATGAGCCTTGTTGAGACATGTCGCATTCCTAAGTATGTGGTTAAAATGGCCTGACTTGCTTTGAGAAATTTGTTATTGTTCACGCATTATGAATATGTAGTCCTCTCTGATTCTACACTAAAGCATCCACTTGAACTACCAGCTGGGTTTTAGCGAAGGGCTTCCAGTATGCTTGTGACTTGTTGGGTATTTCTGTCCTGTTGTGAGTGATGAAACTCTCAGAAGCTCATGTTGGGCTTTGTATTAGTGGTGTATCTTTCACTTCGCAGGCCTCAGTGCAAGGGCAACAGCTGACCATCTACACCTTATTATCTCTGTGACACATAGTGCAGGAGAAGGGCAATTCTGCAGTAATAGTTTCATGAAGTGTTACCATGCCAGAGGGTGGAGTGTGACTGTTACATTAACTGGGAGTGTACCCATGCAATATTATGCCACATCTGTAGTTGGGTGTGTAAAATATGAAAATTTAGAACATTTGGTAAGAATTAAATCGGAAATCACCTGAACAGAGCAAGATAATGTGACTGTGTGTAGTTAATGTTTTCTTGCATGACATGTTCAGAATCACTTGTGCCCATGAGCTGTTACAAAAGCAAAGTGGATAGAGTGGATAACAAAGCTTGGTTTTTATTGTATCTGACATGTTAAAAATCAGAGGTTTTGGAATGTGTGAGATAAATAATAAAAAGGAAGTTTTTTTTTTTTTGGTATGGGCCCCAGTGCATTGTATTACTTGCACACCTGGAGGATATGCCACTGACTGTAACTGTTTATAATTTTCAGTAACTTTTTCTATTTGTAGTAAATTTAATGTACACAGGCAGTTCTGTGCCCTCAGATGTTGGATCAGATTGATGTGTGAAGGAAGCACCCAAACATTTAGTGCCTTATCCTAGTCATTACTGTGACTAGACTGCAGGTTCAGTGACTGGTGGGTGGCAGAGACTTTTGTCTTATCCACTGCCTTTAGACTGCCTCTGGGTTTCACCCATTGTCCTACAGGGAGTAAAGTGACTGAAACATAAAGCTGACCACTCACTTCTGTTGAGTGCCATGGTAAAAAGAATGCAATGAGATATGTGTCCACTTCCATGTGATTTTGTGGCATAGTATTTAATTAAGCACAGGGACAACTCTACCTTTACCACAAATGACTGATTTGAATGAGCTGTTACCTATCTTGAACATGACATTTGAGTTCCAGTCATATCCCTGTGTAGTGCATTTCATTTTAGATATGAATTTTTTTTAACAGACTTTCGTGGTCACTGAATCAGTGATCCATGAGTTGTTCTGTGATTGTCCTTGATTGTGCAAGACAGTTGTATCATACTGCATGCTTTCAGAACTTGTAATTTCTTACCAGCATATATTTATTCAAAAGTAACCAAAACATGATACCAATGATTTTGTGTGTCATTGAAGACATGGTATTACTGTAACAGTATGGTTCAGTAATTTCCTTGATAAATATATGCTTATGCTGGGAATTAGTGATGAAACCAGCTGAAAAGTGGAAAATTTACAAGTCATATGGTGATTCCCAGTGGAAGTAGTTAGATGTTTGTTGGCCAGATTTGTTGGAATCTGTCTCAGTTTGAGACATTGAACTGTGTTTTATTGTGTGTGGCAGAGCAGTGCTGTTTTCTCTTGATAGCTTTAAACTGATGTACCTCCAGAAAATTTGCAATTATTTTTAAATATGTGAAAATATTAATGGTGTAAGTACCATATTGGTCAATTTTCTTGTGTCTGTTGTGATTTGTTGTAGTTCACGTAATGTGTTACATGCTAAGACGTAAATTTGTAACATGCAATTATTTCCATGGAATAAGATAGGTTACCTAATGTGGTGATTTTTTGCAGGCTTGGTGTAAGATAAAAAGTAACTTTGGAAATGCACACATAATGTGGATGTGATTTAATTAAACAACAGAACACAGAACTGGGCGATTCTGGTGTAAAAGTTATTGTCCACATATCATGTCACAGGGATTCCTGAGGTGGGGGGGGGGGGGTTCTAAAACTTATATTTTTGTTTTAGATGTTCCAAAAACGTATATTTTATCAACTTCTGAAGGTTTAACTTCAACCCTTGAATGAAATTAACAGCTGTCTCAGCAAAGAAGGACTGAATGCAGCACATTACAGCTTGTCAGCATGAGAACAGTAAAGGAAAGGATAAATGGAGAAAATGTAATAAACTGAAAAAGATAATATAAATTTTATGTAAACAGTTCCAGTGCTGCTAAATGATGTTTTATTATTTGTAAGATCAACACTCACTCATAATTCCTTTCTCTGTATTTTCACACTGTGTGTTCACCTGCATCAAATAGACAGCACAGTGAATCCATTCTTCACCTTCTGGATGGTATGAAAACAGGCTGCAGCAATTAAGACACCCTCCTTCTCCTCATCATATGATATGATTTCTGCATCTCTAACATGAACATGAATATGAAGTGCTGCTGGCTCCCAAAACAATCCCTCTACTAGAGGTTTGCATTTGCATTTGATTGCATTTCTCTGACTTGTTCAGGTTACCTTGAGCATGTCACCTGTCCTACGTGTTTGTCTTCTTGTTCTGTGTATAAATTCTTCTTTGGTCCAGACATATATCTTAAATGTTTTCTGTAGAGGTTTGGTTTGAATCCTCTCGATATGTTACAAGCATATTCTTTCTGTTGTATCTGATAGATTTTTGTGTGGGGACATAATATTGTATGGGCAGATCTTTCATCACAATTTTTCATTTGCCATTTTCCACAGAAGACAAGAAGGGAATAAATATCAGTAGCTGTAGTTTTGTGTTCTAAGGTGTTTGTGTAGGGACATCTTGATCAGGACATTTGTCATTTGTTGCAGCAAGCAGAATATTGCATGACATGAATGTTTTGTTGTTACAAGGTTAGAGTCCAGATTTTCTGAAACCACTGGTGACATCCTTGGCAGTAACTGTTCTGATTTATGCACACCCAAATAATTAGCTTACCTGGTAGATGGATATGATGTGGCATAGATTTGCATATATATATATATATATCTTGAGCATAGTAACACATTCCATTAATTGCTGGATCCAGAGACTGCATTCAGTAAGTTCTGTGTGGCTGTAGAGTTTGGAAGGACACATTAGTTCTTCCAGTCTAAACTGATGACTTGTATGTTGCAGTCATGAAGGGTATCAAGTAATAGGAAAGTGGGTTTTATTCTGTTGTCCACTCCCCGTAGAAAAAGAAGTGTTTGTACCTGTCACAGTCTGTAGGGGTGAAGTGGAATGTAAGAATACGTAGTGAATATTTGCTTATTCAGCAACTCTCTATTCAATGTAACTTTTGTCATGAGAAAACAGAATAATATCCTGTGTTTCCATCTAATCACCCTGAAGGTTCAGGCATTTGTCACATTGTGTTATGAGTGAATCCGTGCCTTCAACACAGAATTCTGGTATTTGCAGACAGACCCACTGTGAGACAGCTTCTTCCTCTTCTGTATCACTTTAGCATCTGTGACCACCAAGACTCTTCTTCATAGGGCTGAAAATTTGAAAGTTGCTGGGGATGGCAAGACCCCACACAGCCTGACCAACAGCAGCCTTGTTGCAGCAGTTTGAATGGGAGTGTTTTGAACATCCACTGTACATCTCTTACATGGCACCACTTGACTTTTATCCTGTTGTTTCTCTGTAGAAGCATCTTGGTGGTCACAATTTCCAAAATGTTGTGGAAGTACAAGAGGCTGTTTTACCATGGTTCCATTTACCATACCCATAAATCATTGGTGAAGCCAGAGCTATTCAGATTGCTGTTCTTCCCGACTGCCATTCAGGTTGCACTGCTCTCATTGGTTTGCATTTAGCCCTAGACCTTGTCTTTCCTGTCCTAAGACACTTCGCAGTTTTTTGTACTACGTAGGTGTTGGAGGCAGGAGGTTCAATTTGAAATGTTGGCACACCTGCCAGATTATACAGCATCACATTGTAGTAGACTGTTACGACTGACGATTTCGTATTTGTCCATATTATGTCATTGTTAAATACTGTAGTAGGTGAACGATTTTTTTCCAACAGGCAACCGAAGTTTTCTTACTCCAGGAGTAAAGCCTTTTTTCTGTAGGAGAGACCTTGTGTGCTGTCAGCTGGAGATGCTGATGAGAAAAACCTTTTTTTAGACTTTCCTGTCATGCCCTCTCCCTGGCTGCAAGAAGTGGGTTTTGTATGCCATTCTCTTTACTTGGCCAACACACTGGATGTTGTATGTTTGTAACAGTCCAGAGAAACTTTTTCCGATGTGAATGCAGCGGTCTGTTAGGTCTTCATTTCGACTGGTCAGAAGAACGGGCTCTCTGCCTCATGTTATTTCAGTCAAGTAAGCAGCCTTAACACATACCTTGAAAATGCAGAATCTTTGAAATTTCCTATTTTTTTGCCTTACTGTTGAAGTGGTGGTCTTTATTCTGTCATAATACACTTTCACCTTTCAGGTACTGCAATGGTGAAATACTTGCAGAGTGACCATGTAGTTGGACAGCAGCACATACAGCACCTATGTGGAAAGCCCATATTGGGTATTCGCATCCTCTCCAAATTAGGCAGTTTCATTTTCTCCCTTTAACTGTCATACTGAGACTGTACACCTTCCAAACTGAAAACTTTACGCTTTCCATAAACTGTATGATAGTTATGATCCCTATTCATTGGAAGAAAAAGCAAATCACTGTTACATTTTGACAGAACTTGAGAGAAAGTTATAAATGCTCTGAAATCCATGAATATAGAACATGTCACACCCGCAGAGGTGGAGACATAAAGATGAACTTCACTTTTTATTAACCAACAATTAATGCACCCTTTTTCTTAAGCCAATCACTTTTTAACTCTGACGTATATCGGCTTTTGTCTTCGCCATCTTCAGGGAGTTACTGTTTCTTTTAACACATCAATATGACAGGTGCACTTATTAATACTAAGATCACAGTTTCTTGCAAAGTGTGGTGGACATCTCTATACTGGTGTATGGTATATCTTGGTATCAGTAAGTGTTTATGTCATTTTGACGCGTTGGGGATAAAACAGTAATGAACTCCCTGAAGATGTAGACAGATGCTAAAATACGCCAGAGGTGAAGAGTGAAAAAAGTGTTGATTAATAGGCATGGCGTGTACTATGTCAAAATTGGAAGAAGAGCTCTTATTACTTGGATTGCCAACTCAGTCCATGCTTTTTCAGCTCGCATATTCGGCAAGGGATTACATTTCCCCATAGGAGATAAATTTCTTTTGTTCTCAATGTGGTCTTTGTATTCTTTTACCATTTCTTTATCCTGTCAAGTGCTAAGTATTCTTGACATGTCTCTTAAAAATAAATCTTTCTCTCTAATCATAGTAATGCTTCCATATGTATTGGACAGAGCAGTGAGTTCTCCACATGACAAAATGTTTCTTCATCCTGGAAATTCAACTACTAGAGGTATGTCTTTAATTGCGGATGTACCAATTCAGAGTCAACAGGAGCAATTCTTGTATGTTGCAGTGTATTAAACCAGTCAGTACAACTTGACTGTGAAGTGAAGTTGCATTGCAGTTCCATATTTGTCAAGGTATGTCTTTGTAATTAACACATATCACTAACTAACAGTAAATAACGCGTATCATTCACTAACATTGCATTTGTGGACATTCTGAATCTTGCTGGTTTGCAAAGGTTTTATTATGTTTGTTGGTTATCAGATCATGTGCAATGTTGAGCGATGTAGCCAAGGTGTAAACTATCAGTAAATATTTGGATATGCTGTATGCATTTTCCCAAGTAATCTTAGAAGATCCAGACTACATACTAAGGCTGCCAAACACACCATGAGGCTATTCATAATGAGCAGGGTTGTAATGAGTTCATTGCTGTAGTAAGGAAGTGATACTTCTAAGTTAAATTGTTAAGTATGTATGTACAATATTTCATGTCTTTGTGACATTATCTCATCCACAGCAGTCAGTCCCATCATTAGTCAGGAGCCCCAGGTGTCTTGATTCCCCCATTGGCTGAATTACTTTATTGGGTTCCCAAACCCAACCTACTGCATGGGGTGGCTTCTGAGCCAGACACACCATTCTTCTGCAGCTCGTATGCTCATGATTTGAAAATAAATTTTGTGTTGCAATTACATTTCACGTAAGATTTATACACAGAGACCTGATGCTGTAGTGTCAGCTGACCCATTGTCCTTCACAAAGGAATATAGACAAGGCTGATTTACAAGTGAATACTGCAGAAATATGCACTTCCTGTGTATTTATATTCGTTTCATGCATTGTGCCCTGTGTATTGATACAATTGAATAAGTCAGAACACCAATCTTGCAGGTATTGTTAGTACATTATCAGGTTATGTTGATCAACTAATATGAATTATGACTACATGTTTTAGCTAAAATAGACATTATCAAGTAAAGTCCAGATATTTGTTAATTCCAAATACACTGAATATAATGAATTTAAAAATACTATCCACCTTATAAACTGAATCAAAATATGTTTATGCTTTCCCCCATGCAAGTCACTTAGGTGAGAACCAACAATAGATTTAAACACAGGCAACAAGAATGCCTACCTCAGAAAGCAAATAGTCACCTGGCAATATCTCACTCTCACCAACTATATAATCAAATAGTTCTGTACTAGACATTACAGCTCCAATACATTATGACATTCTGTTACAATAAGATGCAATGTAATTTTGATTTGGTTTAGTCTTATTTCCTGGCTTTGTTTTACTCTTTCTGTAATTTTTACTTTGTACAAGTACGTGTTAAAATCTTTTAACATAGTACTGTTATAAACAAAAACATTAAATTTCAAAGTAATTTCCATTAGGTTCTCCCAATTCTCGACTTAACCCATACATGAATAGAGAAGAGGTATCTGTGCTACAGTTGTTTTGATGGCATTGAGGTGCAAATGTATCTCACTTTTCTTTCTTTTTGTCTTTTTTCAGGAATATTGAATCTGCATTATATGAATCACATTGCATCTCAATAAAATGTCACATGCATTTAGTTTATTTTATTTGAAAATGGTTTTCTCTTATATCTTTGATTAAGTAAGGTCGAGAGTTTTCTTGATTGGCCAAGTCACTACTGTATGTGACATTTCAAAAATAACGTGGCCATTGTCATCTGTAGCTTAGTAGTTGCTAGTTTCTTGCTGTAGTGGCCTGAGTTCAATTCCACTAGAGCACATGTGGGATTTGTGGTGGACACATTGGAAATATGGTACTTTTTCTCCAAGCACTTGGATTTCCACTGAAAGTCATCATTTCACCAATCCCTTATAGTCATTGTTTATCCATGGCTGGGGCCAGGCCTATTTAAGTCCACTATACTAAGGGATGCCATATGCTTACAACTAACTAAACCGCTTACTTTGTTGAACCTTAATTAATTTTACTATGATAATGTTCAGAAGTCTACCTTTAACTTTTACCATCGTGTAAGCCTTGCAACAAATGGTCGTTATTGCATTTGAAGGCATTATAAATTTAAACCCCAGTGTCTTTGAAGGGTTAAAGCTTGGCTTTAGAGCATTAGTGCAAAGAGTGAAGTTGCTGTCAGCAGTTTGACATTGGAATCATACTTCTCTGTGTTGGTAGAAACACACAGCTATTCTAGAGATATTTTTTTCAGGAAACAATTCTATTTTCAAGGAACTCCTTAGTTTACCCATGAAGTGTGTAATGACAAGTGAAGTGTAGTATTCTGTCAGCAAAATAAGCATAATCTGAGTGAAGTTACTTTACTTGTTCATTTCTTCCATTGATTGTATGAATAGCAGTTCGTGTATCAGCTTACATCTGTGAGAAATCAAGGTGTCCAGTCTTTACATGGTAGCTATTAACAGTTTGTGCTCTATTTTTACACTAATATAGGATACAAGTAGGCCAGTTCATTGCAGCTCTTGTTTTTCTATTTAGTTCACTGTGGACTTTTTCAATGAAGAAACAACGGACAGTGAAAACTCTCTAAAAAAAGTCGATATGTGTTAATGAAACCTGCAATAAAGAACACAACGCCAATGAACAGAAGCTGTCTTGAGGAATAGGTATACATAATTACCACAGAAATGAGCAAATGATGATGTCATAAAATGTTCAGGAGATTTTCATGAAGATTAGCATGTACATGTGGATAAGACTTACAGTGTTTATATTCATTTTACAAGTAGAATATACACAGCCTGCACAATTAAATTTGTACATAATTTTGCAATAAGTTCTAATTATAATTATTACCAGTAGGCTACTTACTTAATGTTTTTTCCCCTTTTTCTTCTTCTTCTGGGCGTCAGGCCATGGGAACCCACGACATTTTAGCACATCTTGTATGTTATGACATGTGTAATAGGCATTATCCATAGCATACTCGTTAAAAATATCGATATTGCAGCGGGATTTAGACCTGCCTTCAGATTTTTTTGTAGTGGATTGTTTCTTAACCTTCTCACCCGCTTTCTTCTTTTTACTTTTTCCAGCCATGATGCAACAGAAAATCTACTATATTCGCATTTACTGAACTGATGGTATCTTCAGTGCACAATGTTTATTTACAAAAGCTGCTGGGTTGCTATGGCAACACATGGTACTTCAAACGATCGAAACGCTGTCATCTAACTTAGCCGGTAACTTTTATATGTTTTGTACAATTTATTGTTTCATATATTACTTTGCGTACCAGTAATGAAAGTTATGACAACAGTTATTAACAAATTAGGAAATATCCGCAGAGCGTAACATTTCTGGCGCTTTATTGTTCGTAGATATTAGATTCGTGAATACGTTTAGAAAATCGGTATTTCCACACACACACACACACACAAGATTTCTCCATACCTTAGTAACATTTACGATCAGTTGTCGAAATATCGTAATCGGGCAGATGTATAATTATATCTTAAATTTCGATACTCGACGTTCGAAATAGATCGTGCTGGATGCTCAGCAGCTTTTAGTCGGTTTGCAAATTTGCGAGAAGCGACTATTAGCTTCGTCATGTCCGTCCATCTTTCCGTATGGAACAACCCTGCTCCCACTGGGCGAATTTTCTTGAAACTTGATATTTGGGTGTTTTTTCGAAAATTTGTTGAGAAAACTAAATTTTCATTAAAATCTGGCAAGAATAACGAACCCTTTACATGAAGCTGTATGGACATTTATGATAATATTTCGCTGAATTGTTCTTAGAATGAAAAGTGTTGCGAACAGAAGTTGTAGAGAAAATAAAAACACGCGTTTTTTGTTCAATGCCTCCCTCCTCCTCCTGTTCAAATGCGTGCGCTGCTACTACCTCATTTTGGAAATTTATGTAGGCTTGTAGCAATATTCTGGTGCAGTATTCATCAAAATTAACACTAAGGAAACTGTTTCTAAATTGTGCGATTGTCGTAACACGTTTTGGATTAAAATGTCAAAGAATCAAGGACAGTAGTAGTGGGAAAAGGAGAGATAATATTATGAACCTATACTTTAGAATATGTATGACTTTTCGTGTATGAATGGGTACAAGAGGAATATTCAAGACTGTTTCATATAATTAAAGAGTCCAACAAAATGCACTTACGAGTCCTTTGTCATAACATACTTTTATAATCTACTAGATATTTCTGCCCTTTCTGGCCCATCATCAGGGAGATAACAGTTAGAAGAGATTATGAAACATTCGTATTTAATGTCCTAAGGCAATGCAGCTCGTACGTATACCGAATACAATTACGCGCTAAGCATGTACAGTATAAGTACTAACAAAGCCTTTGGAGTATGAAAATTAACAAGAGTGTGCTGAATATTTACATATAAAATTAGAGCTCGATATAAAATTTTAGCGTTCAAACATCTACTTCAGTTTGTTCAATTCGCTTGTGTAAATGCAGTCCTGTTGAGGCAACATACGTCGTTACTTGAAGAATGTTCTTGTTGTCACTGCGTTATATATAAAGTTATCACAGCTTCATTTTTACGTCATGGTTTTGAAATAACAAAATGCCTTGCTTTCTGGAACATCCTAGCAGTATCGCTAACACCCACCTATTTCTGAAAACGACAGATACAGCCGACATCTGTGGAAAGTTTCGTAAAACTATGGTGGACGGGGATAAATATTGCCTCTGAGTGGAGAAGTTGCAGTACCGAATGCAACAGTGACAGAGAGAAGAGAGACAGTGCGGAAAGACCTTGTTGCTTCGAGCAAATCAAAAGGCTTTAGTGCGGTTTAGTCAGCATGGGGAAGATACCTGCCGTAGGAATTGATCTTGGTACTACTTACTCCTGTGTTGGTGTTTGGCAACACGGAAAGGTGGAAATCATTGCCAACGACCAAGGGAATCGAACAACACCAAGTTATGTAGCCTTTACTGACACTGAACGCCTAATTGGCGATGCAGCCAAAAGTCAGGTAAGTTCTGTTTATTTACTTATGAAAGTGATCATTGGTGACAGGGACGTTAGAATTGTTTCACGGTAAGCAAGATAGGAAGTGTCGCACGTAACCTCAAAGTTTCAGCCAGTTGAAATAAAGTTCTAATTCGCGTCAATATTTCTTAATGTGTGACCATACCAAATTTGATATTCCTAGATGTAAGTGCCGTATATTCTCGAATCTAATGCGCGCTCGAATCTAATCCGCACTAGTTTTTGCCGATTTCTTAAACAAAAAAAAAAAAAGTTAGTTCACGGTTCTAATCCGCACCTTTCCTTCAACCGTCCCTTGCCTACAAGGCAGACTGATTCAGTTATGAGTGATGACGGCAAGTCTGATGAATAATAAATTATAAATATTATATAATATAAATAATAAATAAAATAAAATATTGTGTTGTATTGTTCTTACGGCACGTAAAGCAGCTCTATCATTTTTCAAAAATCCAGCTCACGACCGCGAATCTAATCCGCACGCGATTCTAATCGGCATCTGATTTTTTAGCTCTCTGAAACTGTAAAAAGGGCGCGGATTAGATTCGAGAATATACGGAAATTACATATTATTGCTCAGTATTTGCGTTTTTATCTTACTTAGCCGGCATGAAAATTACTTATATTTTTGCAGCGCTTTATTGCCTGGTTGTGTCGTTTTTTGCGTCATTATCTCATAGACAGTGAGATTATCGTAACAAAATGTATTTGACAAAATATGTGTTTTGATTTGTTCTACAACTTTTACCTGAAAAGTTTTCTCATTCCAGGAAGAATTCAGCTAAATATAATCACAAACATACTTAGTTCTTGAGGGTTGTTTGACTGTGCATCTTCATCATGAGATAATATGAAATGCCAACTTGATGCAACAAGGTAATTTTATTGATGTATTCTTAGCTCGACATGTTTCCGGTACATACGCCCATCATCAGGAGCATTAGACGTTGACTTGCAGCATACGGTTTTCTGCACCGAGTTTTTGGATGGGTGGTGGTCTTGAGAGCCGCTGCGTAGGTTGTGTGTACGGTGCGGATTGTGCCGTGCGCCTCTCAAGACCACCACCCATCCAAATACTCGGTACAGAAAACCATATGCTGCGAGTCAACATCTAATGTTCCTGATGATGGGCGTATGTGCCCGAAACATGTCGAGCTAAGAATACATCAATAAAATTACCTAGTTGCATCAAGTTGGCACTTCACTTTATTTCATACTTAGTTCTTCTTGCATAGTGCCTGATATTTTTACGAAATTTTACCCCAACTTAAATTTTTGGGACAGATTTTTCTAAAAGTCCCCGACACAAAATGTCACGAATATTCTCCCAATGGGAGCCCAGTTTCACAGACGCAGACAGACAGGACGAAGCTAATAGTCCGGGGATGGCCAGCGAGACGAGCTCCAGAAGGCAACACAGGCAAGGGTCTAGCATTAATGAAATACAATATTTTTCGTTATCTGAAAGCTTCTTATATCTATTCGTTCAAATACAATACGATAGTTTCTGTATGTTGCTAGTTTCCCTTCGTTAGATTTTCTTTTAAAATGCCGTTCACTGTCATCTTCTTATGCATGAAGGGTACCTAAATATTATTTTTCAGGCAACTTACGCGAACCGCTCCAGTGACGTGCGTATCGCTTTTTGGTCATCACGGTAAGCGCTGTTCGCAACTTTACGAATACACGTAAGAAAATACGAATTAAGTGACAGATTATAATACCGAAATTGTCTTGTTAATTATAAATAAGTTTAACTCACAATCAGAAGCATATGTAAGCATGTGTAAAACTGCTTCTCTGGCTGAAATTAGAAGCAGGTCGACTGTTCGGGACTCATGTTAGGCGCGTGCGCAAATTTGTGAAAGCGATTATTACCTTCATCACGTCTGTCCGCATAGAGCGGCTTGGTTCCCGGTAGATAGATTTTAT
>Ga0131853_10002962_pt1 | contig 30478 bp, 25 predicted proteins | sample TergutLab28metaG_FD_92764 | JGI IMG/M metagenome (GOLD analysis project Ga0131853, IMG submission 92764) | Labiotermes labralis P1 segment gut microbial communities from Petit-Saut dam, French Guiana - Lab288 P1 (version 2) (version 2) | ecosystem: Host-associated > Arthropoda: Insects >... | reverse complement strand
GTCGGAATATCTAATGCTGTGGCTAAGGCTGCTGCCCGTTCTCCAACAACATCATACACATAATAATCGCCGCGCTGATAAAACTGGATTCTATCTTTGTATTCTGTTGTGAAATCGGTTATGTGGAAGTTTTGGCGCGAAGCTTTTTCTTCCTCACGGGTTTCTGTACTCAACGGTTCAAAGTCACCGACATCCAGCGCTTTCCGCCAGTTATCCCACGGCACCTGAGAAAGCCACTCTACTGTCTGCGGGTCGCTCATCGCGTTAATTTGGTCTACTAAAGCGCTTGCAGTGATTCCGACGCGGTGGGGCATCGTGCGCCATGTTTTCAAATATCCGAACGCTTCTTCAACCTTATCGTAATAAGGGTAATCACGCATTAAACCGGCTTTGCGGTCAAGCTCGGTTTCCACTTCCACAAGTGTTAAGGGTTTTGCCTTATCGTCAAGCGGATTTTGCACCAAACCAGCGACTAGCCGAGCGATATATACCTCTGCTTCTTCCTCTGTGTCGAAGGTTATATATCTGTCATCGTCCGTTTTGAGAGAACGCTTTGTCTCATTGTCGTATATGCCATAACGCACAGATTGCTCGTCTTTGCCGATTAAATCTACAACAGGTGGGTTGCTCGAAATCTGTTCGGCATGTGTAACCGGCCTGATGGAGTAACGTGGCGCGTCCTTTTCGTATTCAAGCCCCAGCGCACGGATATGCTCCTGCACCGCATCCGGCAATAGGTGCCAGTCGCGGGGCATTTTGCGAAAGGTAATGTTCCACTGTTCCATTTCACTTTGGGAAAGGTTGCACGAATCGGCGCAGATAACGTATCTATCGCTAGGCTCCTTTATCAGCGAAAGGGTTTCATGGATTAGCACCGCGCTCGCGTCAACACCGTCCGGGTATCGGAGCAGATAATACGCAGTGGCGGAGCCTTGGTCAGACGGGGTTAATTCCTCGTGCAACTTTTCCATGACAGGCCGGGCGGTATAGTGCTCAAGCTCACGATGTGCCAGCGCCGCAGCAAATTGCGCTTCTTCTCCGGCACTATTTGTGTAAGTCGCATTGACCCTGACACCATTGGCACTGACGTCGCCGATGGTGTACTCACCGACGAAAGAATCCCGGAATTTTTTGCGCATATCAAGTACGACACGCTGACCGCTGATATATTTAGCTTGTGGCTCATCATCGCCGAAAAGAGCTTTGACCGCAGCAATTTCGTCAGGGTCGGTTATTTCGGTGAAGCCCTGATGCTCGGCCAGCAGTTCCGGTGCTTGTTCAGGCGGGGCCACAGCCGTAGGCTGCTGGCGCATCTGCCATGACTGACGGTAAACATAGTCAAACAACCGGTCGGCCCAATCATCATCGGTGTGGTAGCTGTGATAAATTTGCGGCTCGTCCTGCTCTAGTTCGCCAATAATTCTATCAAGCGACGTGTTAAGTGGGCTGCGCAGCGCACCTCTGCTCCCAGCATTTGCGAGTGCGTCGGAATAATCACCGTCAGCCATGATACGATCCAGCACATTCTGTGCTGCGGCGTCAAAATCAAGCTCAACCATCGCAGTGGCGGTCTGTGTATGCTGGACGGCTTCGTCAGTGGTATTGGCTTCAATGCCGGTAATAGCGCTTTGTGCCTGCTCCGAAAAGAGAGGATTGTTGCGGGAATCTTCGCGCACAGCCTTTTCAAAGTTGCCGACAGGCATTGATTGTCTATCGGGGACACCTGCGCTCTCCTGGCCGGGGGCGAGGTTCAAAGAGACGCGGTGTGTAATATTTTCAATGACATACAGCTTCCCACCATCAAGGTAGACCATATCGCCCACGGCATATCTCAAAGTTCCAAGTTCTTCTGTAGTAGCAGCGCTATCAAGCTCTGCTTGCTCCGGTATACTTTGTGCCGGTACAGCGGAGACAGAGAATTGTCCGGCCTGCACAAGTTCGGTAATGCGCTTCATTGCTTGGCCTTGCGATGTGGGCAGATTGCTGCCATATATCTCACGTACAAGCTCTACAGCTTCGCGTGAACGTGGGTTATCCGCAAACTGCGCTGCAATCCGTGTTTTGTCAGCATCAGAAATATCAAGTAATGCCGCGTCAATCTCGGTATAAATGTCAGCAGCCGGAGCATCTACCCCGGCTGCTTGCTCATTTGTCTGCTGGATTTTGTTTCGCTGTTCCTCTACGCTTGGCAACACAGGCAACGGCGTTTCGGCAATTAACTCCGGTTTGTTGCCGCTGTCGAAAAAAGATAATTGGACGACATCTTCAATCGGCTTATCAATCACCGGCGCTTGCGGGCGGCGGGCTTGTGCGTGAATTTCCGGGCCGGGCAGGCTTTCAAGGCCCGGAAAGAGCGTATAGATGCCTGCACTAAACGCGGAAAGGCTTTCAAATCCTGCTTTTCGGGTGTTGTAATACCTATCTTCTTCCGCAGTATTCGCAAAGACGTGCTCCATCTCAGCGAGAACATCGCCTATCCGCTCTGCATCGTTTAGAAACGCTGTCAGTGCTGCCCATTCATCCTCTTTGGGGTAGTGAAAATCCAACTCCTTTGGGAATGGAGAATCGTACTCGTCGAGGTTATAGTAGAAATTGTTTATTTGCCGTGCAAGGATAATGCGCTCATAATCAGGAACGCGATCAAGCTCGGCGCGGTTCATGTAACGACCTTCGGATATAAGCTGACCGATGCGCTTTGCTACAGTGCTCCATGATAAGGTTGTCTCTACATCTGGAGACATAATGCTACCGCGCGAGAGCTTAACACCTTTGCTTGGCGTGATATCATACCAGCCATTTGTTTCGCGTAGAGTACCGCCGCTGTGACCGTATTCATTTTTCAGAAACTTGACGCGCTCGTTAGGCGTATGGTCATGAAGAAAATACGACAGTATGCGCATTTTGCTTTCACTAACGCCGCCGCCCCGCGTAAGATAGGCGTCAATTTCATCCTCGGTTATAAACCGTGTGAAGCTTGTGCTTTGAATTTCAGTATCCGGGAATCTATCTGATGGAATACCGATATCTTTTGTGGCTTGCAAAATCCGATGAGGGTCATGTAATAAGCGCTTCGGTGCGTTAGGGTCAGCAGTAAGTGCGGCAACATCTTCTTCTAAGCGCTCTAAGATTAACGAGTATTCGCTGTTTTCGCCTTTGTCTTTTAATAATTCGGTTACACGAGCGACATCCTCCGGCCAACTGCTTCTTTCACTTTTACCCCAAGCATCCGGGAATTCCCTGAACCCCTGGAAGTCATCACGGTAAAGATATAGGAGACTAGCCCGCTCACAGCTTACCGACGAGAGTATAGCCAAGATTGCAACGGCGATTGAAGCCGTTTGCGAAAAGGAAAAAGAGCATGGCGAGTATAAACGCTTCGAGCGGCTACTACGCGAAGCCGAAAAGCAAAAAGCTAACCTTGTGGACGCGCTGAAATACGGCAAGGCAACCGAATCGCTGTTAGACGAGATAGCGAAGGTCGAAGCCAGTCAAGAGGACATAGAACGTCAGCTTGTGCTTGAAAAAGCCCGACACATGGACTTGACCGCCGAACACATTTCCTTTTTCCTTATGAAGCTACGAAGCGGCGACATAGACGATATTAGCACTCGCCGCGCTCTGATAACCGCCCTTGTCAACGCTATTTACCTTTACGACGACAAATACACGGTGGTCTTTAACGCAAGCAACCAACCGTTCGAGGTTACAGAAAGCCTTTTAGCTGATATTGAAGCGGACGCGGGGGAGTTCGTTTTTAGCGTCCAATCGTCCACCATCCAAGTTTACGCCCCCGGTGATGATAACCCTATCGCCGTGGGCGTAAATTTTTGTGATGTAAGCTTTTATTAAGCGCTGGGCACTTTCATCATCGAGGTGTTCGGCGTCTTTTTGCAATTGTGCGATTATTACGTCACGACTAATAGTTATATCATCCGTCCACGATAAGGCTTCTTCCAATTCAGATATGCGGGTACGGATTTGCAAAACCTCATCGTGCATTTCGGGAATATCCAAACCGCCACGAATAGCCTTAACGCAGTTTTGCAGTTCCGTTTGGAGCTTTGCCAATTCTTTATGCTCGGCTACTTTGCCGCCCTTGCTCTGCTCATAGGCGGTCATTACGTTGTCGGCTATTTCCTCAAAATCGGAGTTGAGCAGATAATCACGCTAATGTACTTTGGCGTTGCCGAAAGTACGTGCGCCCTGCCGGGGGCTTTTGCACCTGTCGAGGCGAATAATGGTTGCGGCAAGTTGCGCGGAAAACTCCGACCATGCAACAGGCGCTTAGAAACGAGGTTGAGAGAATCCGGCGGTGGGTTTATGATGTTATGGGTGGGGAAAGGCAGAGGGAGAAACCGCAGAGGTCGCGGGGGATGGAGCAGTAAATAGTGCCACTATCTGATTTCACACCCCGGAAGAGCGAGGCGTAGCTCGGCAATTTGCGCCTCACTGAGTTGATTGTCTTCCAACCATAAAGTTCTCAGCCCGGTTAATCCTGTCAATGGGGAAACATCGTTAATTTGATTGCCGCCCAAAGCCAGAGAAGTCAGATTGTTCAATCCACTAAGTGGTGTAATGTCGGTGATCTGGTTGTTCCACAAATACAGCTCTGTCAAATTTGTTAACCTGTCAAAACCGATATGTGAAATATCGCTGATTTGGTTTTCTAGTAATTCAAGTCTTGTCAAATTGGTCAGATTGCTGAGGGGCGAAAAATCTGTAGTGTTGGAAGCGTGTATGGTTAAGCTCTGTAAGTTTTCGAGATTGTTGAAAATTGAAAGGTCTCTTAAATTGTGCGCCCCCCACAGCGAGAAAGTTTCTAAATTCACCAGTGCTTCAATGTACAAAAAATCCATTGGGCCTACTCCATCGTCCCCCAAATTAAGGCCGGTTAACTGCGTTAGGTTTCTCAAAACCGAAAGGTCGCCGTTGAAATTGGGATTGCCGCCCAAGGCAAGCACGGCCAGATTTGTGAGGTCGGCAATTGGTGATAAATCTTCAAACCGGTTACCCCACAAACCAAGATGCGTTAAACTTGTAAGGTTGCTAAGGGGCGAAAGGTCTGTGACGCCGCTGCCCCATAGGCTAAGCTCAATTAAACTCGTAAGACCACTAAGCGGAGAAATGTCTGTGATAGGATTACTTGCCAACTCCAGATGAGTGACATTAGCGGGGATTTCCCCGCTGGTTACCATTTCCGCTAGACGCTCATTTGTTATGCCTTGGTCGACAAGGCTTACTCTAACAGCGGTTTCTTGCATCTCAGCGACAGAAAACTCAGCGCGTGGTACTGACGCTCCATCTCGCACCCACCTCTGGGTGTGTCCGGGAAGAATTGCCGCTTCGTTGGCGCTACTTAAGTAGATTACATCAAGGTTGCCCGGGAATATTTGAGCGTGCATATCAAACCACGCACCGCCCTCACTCAGCAGACCATAATCCAACAGCGCAAACGAATGCTGCGATGTCTGCACAATACTTCTCCATTTTATATCGCCAATGCGTGTATCTGAAATAGATGAACCTACCGTGCTGATAATAACGCCTTGGTTGCTACCCGCGCTCACATTTACAACGACACCATGCCAAGCTGAATCCGGATTGTCGCGCCGCCAACTTCCAACAATCGAGTTGGTGGCATCCGGTGATGTGAACATTTCATCAAGCGGCGCCATTTCTACAACCTCAGTTGGAAACTCTCCCATCATTCTAGCGATAATAGTCGCATCATCAAACGGCGTCATTTCTACGACTTCGGCTCCGCCAAAAAAGTCAAAAGGCGTGACATCGGCAACAGTCGACTCGGCATGTTCATCCGCAGGTGGTAGAGCAGCTGTCGCCATTTCGTTGTTTGCAGCACATGCAGCGAATGTGAGTACAATGGATAAAGTGAGTAGCAAGCTCAATATCTTTTTCATCTGCAAGACCTCCGTTCGTCATGATTGGCCTATGCGAAACTGTGCTCTTAATGATAAGGATATGTTACCAAAATTTGCAAGTAATCTGAAGTGCACTAAAATGGACTATAGAGGGATTGGGAGAGGCGGCGGGCATCAAATAACGAAGATTGCCCTATGTAGCTTTGGACAACACACGGCGGCTATTTTCCTCAACAAACCTGAGCGTATACAAAGTGCATTCCAGACCCCCGCACCAATCCAAGTTTACGCCCCCGGTGATGATAACCCTATCGCCGTGGGCGTAAATTTTTGTGATGTAAGCTTTTATTAAGCGCTGGACACTTTCATCATCGAGGTGTTCGGCGTCTTTTTGCAATTGTGCGATTATTACGTCACGACTAATAGTTATATCATCCGTACACGATAAGGCTTCTTCCAATTCAGATATGCGGGTACGGATTTGCAAAACCTCATCGTGCATTTCGGGAATATCCAAACCGCTACGAATAGCCTTAACGCAGTTTTGCAGTTCCGTTTGGAGCTTTGCCAATTCTTTATGCTCGGCTACTTTGCCGCCCTTACTCTGCTCATAGGCGGTCATTACGTTGTCGGCTATTTCCTCAAAATCGGAGTTGAGCAGATAATCACGCTAAAGTTGTTATAAGTCGTCTCCCTTGCTCGCTCTCTGCTCTGCCAAGTAGCTCCTAGCGTCCTTGAAGAAGCTCGCGATTATCAGACAGAATACAATACCTATAGGGAAGGCCGCGATTATCGAGACCGATTGCAAACTGTTTATTGAGTTCTCCGCAAAGATTAGGCCTATAGGGAAAATAATAAACACTATCGCCCAGAACGCCCTTACCGCCCGCGCAGACTCAACATTCTGGTCAAGGCTTTTGTAGGAATACTTGGAGACAACCAGAGTCAGGGAATCAAAGGTAGTGGAATAAAACAGCACCATCATGACAAACAGAACCATAAGCAGCACTTCGGTGAAGGGCAGCGTCTCGAAGATGGCAATTACCCCGAGGTTTATATCGTAGCCATCGGCGACCATACCCACAAGGTCAACGTTTCCGGCCAGCTGCTGGGAAAGCCCGTAGTTGCCGAAGATGATAAACGAAAGGTAGGTTCCGGCAAGGCCGTATCCGTAAGTGCCCAGTATAACGTTTTTGATAGTCCTGCCCGCACTTATCATACCAATAAAGAACGGGGTCGCCACACACCAGGCTATCCAGTAAGCCCAGTAGAAGACCGTCCAGTCTTGGACAAACCCGCTAACCCCGTCACCGGAAGCGCGCAGAGGATCCATCCAGGTGGCCATGCCTATAAAGTTCTGGGTAAGGTTGCCCACCGCAGTTATTCCCGTCTCAATTATATATCTCGCCTCGCCGCCGACAATCAAGAAGTATGCGAGCATAGCAAAGAAGAACCAATTACAGAGGATAGACGCTTTGACGATACCCGTCATACCTTTAAGGACTGTAAAGGTATAGATAACCGCTATGCAGGCCAACACCCCTACAGTCAGCGTTGTGTTCATAGGCACTCCGGTAACCCGATTTAGTGTCGCCGACAAAAGCGGGGTTGCTAGTGAGAAAGTGGTCGCCGTTCCCGCGATAAGCGCAAGGATTGCGACAAAGTCTATAGTTTTGCCGGCAACGCCGTCTACCCGCTTGCCCAGTAGGGGGCGGCAAGCCTCAGAAAACTTTTGTCTGCGCCGGCCCCGCACATGCAGCATAAACCCAAACGCCGTGGCCAGCATTACGTAAAAGCCCCAAGGAATAGGTCCCCAATGGAATAGCGGGTAGGTCGAAGCCCAGTCCTGCATTCCGCCCAGCTGCTCTATCCGGTACTCGCCGGCGTAGAGCGACCACTCTATAAACGAGAAGAAGATAAGGTCGGCTGCAAAAACACCGACGAATATCATAACCGCCCATTTGTAGTCGGAGTATTTGGGCTTGTCCTCTTTGCCCAAGCGTATCTGCCCGTACTTGGAAAAGGCAATATATAGGGTAACTATAACTATACCCAGACCCAGAACAATGTAAAAGGAACCTAGCTCATTGCCCAAAAAATTGCGGATGCTGTCAGTTATCTCTGTAGAGCGCTCGGGGAACCTGAGGAATACAACGCCCAGCGCAATAACAACAGCCAGCGGAAAACCGATAAGCGGCAGGTCAAGCTTCTTGATTAAGTCTCGAATGCTTTCTTTCGTCTCCATGTGGTGTTCTCCCTTTCCCTAAACGTCAAATTGTCGCCATATTAAAGTCATGTGTCTCTGCAAGGCGGCTGGCGTGCTTGTAGAACCTTTTGGCGTAGCGGTATTGTCGCATAGCGTACTCGCTGTAGTTTACGCCCATCTTCTCTTTGTATTCACACCAAACTGTCCAGAGCAGCCCAGCGGCGGAGGCGTAAGCGTATACCTTAAACCGGTCGACAGGCTGGGCATGGCCATCGTAGTAGATGTCTATCGCCCGGTCGACCATCTCTTTGTCGTAGTCGGCGTACAGGCAGAACATGGCGATATCCGCGGGGCCTTCGCACATCCCCGCATACTCCCAGTCGATAAGAAAAACCTCGCCACCCACAAACAGAAAGTTGTCGTGCACAGGGTCGGCATGACAGAGAGTAATCTCCCTGGGCATCGTCTCAAGTGCAGCAAGTAGACCTGTTACCTTTTCTCGAACCTCTGCGTAGTCCCCAAAAGAGGATTCGCCGCCCCGCAACCGCTCGTACAGCTCAAACTTTTCCATTATATCAAAAGCGTGAGGAACTTCCAGCGCCATGCCGTGGAGCTTGCGCAGATGCTTCATACAAGCAATCAGGTCGTCCTCGCTTTCGGGGTCGCACATCCTGGAGTTCTCCCAGTACTCGCAGATTTTATAGCCGTTCTCCGGGGAGATGTAGACCACTTTGTCCGTCAGCCCTTTTCCGGCAAGCGCGTTGTATACGTCTGCTTCCTGGGCGCGGTTGGTCAAGTCGTTGCTGCCCTCCCCCGGCACGCGCAGAAGATAGGGTTCACCGCCAACCGAGAAGCGCATCAGCCGGTTTGTCATCCCCTTAAACAGCCGGGAGATGTCCGTTATCTCCTCCGCCGGTACGTTAAACACCCTGCTGATAAGATCAATCCGCTTGGAGCGCAAGTCTTTGGATTCACCGTCCAGCTCGCGCAGCTGCTCGTAGGTGTTTATCTCGTATGTGGACTGCCCGAGCATAACTCGCGCGTAAGTAATCATTTTATTGCCAGAAAGCAGCGCTTTCTCCCAAGACTCTCTCTGGTGTTTGCGCTGCTCGCTCATAGACTTTACTCGCCTGCTGACCTTGGCCCCTTCCGCCTCCAGAAGGTAGCACAGGCCCACCATCGAGTTGCCACCATGCTCATCCTCGGTGTAGACCAGCTCGAGCTTACGGTTTAGACGCACATAGCTCTCGTCGTCAATGTACTCGGAAACCGCGTACCACGAAAAGAACTCGTTCTTGTGGAAGGGGTTGCGGGCAAACCAGACATTACAGGGCACAATATAGCAGTTAGAGAGATTGTCCGCTGCAAGGCTAAGAGAGTGCAGGCTGTCCCGGCGGGCGTACTCGCTGTCGTAAACCAGGTTGACGCCGAACTTGTCTATCAGGTAGTCGAACTTCTCGGCCATAAAGCCGGTGACTATAGTTATGTCGGTGATGCCCACTTCGCTCAGCTGCTTGATGGTGCGCTCTATCAGTGGCTCCTCGTTTATCTCAAGCAGGCCCTTGGGCACTTTGGTTATTGGCACCATTCTAAGGCCTATGCCCGCAGCCAGTATTATGGCCCGCCGGGGCTTTGAGGCTTCAAGGTGCTCTGTGCATTTGTCGGTGACGCTAAAATCTTCGTCGATATACCCCTCATCTATCAGCTTTTTCAGCGACGAGCTTACAAGTCCGATGGAGTAGCCGGTCTTCTGGACAATATCCCTCTGGCTGACATAGCCAAAGTTTACAAGGATTGACAAAACAATCCAATCCCGCTTGTTCATTTTACGCCAACCTTTCTTGTTCACGAACCGGTGCGTTCGCGACATTTCAGTAATTATATATGGCGAATGCTCATTTGTCAACTATTTTGCTGGGAAAATTTCCAACCACTTACCCCGAAACATTCACGTTCCAGTGGGTGCCACTGATAGCGCCTATCTCTTCGGGGGTTACTATCCGGCGGGCGATCCCCGCGGGGATGCTTTCTGCCGGTGTTAAAATTCTGGCCTCCCCCAGCATGTTGTTTTTGATATCGATTTCTGCCTGCGCGCCCTTGGTGCGCTCTTCAAAAATATTCATGCAGATGCTTGAGTGAGAGTCCAGCGAGACTATTGATTCACGAATGGCCGGGTAAGGCTGCGAGGCAGAGGCAAAGTTTCTGGTAAAACCGTGTAACAAAAACCTTGCGTCCGGCAAGGTATAGCGTTTGCCCCCCGCTAAGTAGACGAATACCGCAACCGACTCTATCGCCCCAAAGTTGTAGGTCTCGACCGGCACGGGCATTGAGCGCAAAAAGTTATACATAGCTATCCCGGCGGTGACGTCGCCTCCCTCGCTTGAGATAAAGATCATCAACTTTTGGGTGTTGCCCGGCCGCATGGCGTCCAAGATGCAGCCCCGCAAGTTTTGCATAGTAAAAACGCTTATCGGTCCCGAGAAGTGGAATATGTTGTTCAGTGCTGTCACGTCCTTTCTATTTGTTAGATTGTAACCGTAAACCGGTGCGGCACACGCCATTTTTATTGTGCCCCATCATACACGAAAAAGAGTCAAGTTTCAATGATGAACGTCAACATGTTCCATTATTTGGCAATCTCGACAGCGCAATGCGTACTATTTTGTAAAAATTGACAGCCCAGGGTTAATGTCATATAATTATGTAATGTCGTTAGCGCAATCCTCTGCACTTTGCCAGCGGCTATGGTCTTGACGATAACCGCTCCGAATAAAATAAAACATGCGCCGCGCGACCTCAATTTAAATTTAGGAGTGATACCGTGAAAGTTCTAAAAGTTTCCGACTACGCCAGCCTGAGCAAAAAGTCCGCCACCCTCATAGCTGCGCAGATAATACGCAATCCGGGCAGCGTGCTCGGCCTTGCGACCGGCAGCACACCGGAAGGCGTATACGCCGAACTGATAGCGCTCAACAAACAGGGCTTAATAGATTTCGCCGGCGTCACCACTGTCAACCTAGACGAGTACTACGGCTTGCCTGGCGAGCACCCGCAGAGCTACGATTACTTCATGCGCCAAAAACTTTTCAGCCATGTAAATATTGCCGCTGACTGCACTCATCTGCCCAGCGGTATGGCAACTGACGCGGAGAAAGAGTGTCGGCGATACGAACAGTTGATTGATAGGCTGGGCGGCATCGACTTACAGCTGCTAGGCATTGGGCGCAACGGCCACGTGGGCTTCAATGAGCCGGGCAAGAGCTTCCCCCCGCTAACTCACCTGACCGACCTTACTGAAGACACACTGGGCGCGAACTCCCGCTTTTTTGGCCCGGGCGAGAAAGTGCCCACCCAGGCGATCAGCATGGGCATTGGCACTATCATGCGGGCGCGTAGCGTGCTGCTGATAGCCAGCGGACCCGACAAAAAGTGGGCGCTCGATAAAACTATAAACGGGCCGGTTACACCGCAAGTACCTGCGTCTGTGCTGCAATATCACCCGGATGTTACAGTTATCTATTGCGATTAATTAGCTAGCATTAGCATCGCATTCAAGGAGGACATCGCGGTGGACGACCAAAACAACCAACCCACTAGAAACTGGCAGATGGAGGCCTTCGTCGGTCCCAACTTTGAGTACTACGAGCGCAAGTGGGACCTAAATCCCGGAGCCATGGACTGGAACTGGGCGGCATGCTTATTCGGCATCTTCTGGGCGGCTTACCGCAAAATGTACGCAGAGACCGCAATCGCGTTCTCAATTGTAACTGTGCTATCCGTTATAGGCTTGCGTTCTAGCATAATGTTTGGCGTGGCTTTTGGCCTCGTGGGCAACCACCTCTATCGCAAAAGGTTTGAGGTAATCCTCAAAGAAGCTGAGGGATTGGACCTCGGCGCACAAAGCGAAATGCTGGCGAAAAAAGGCGGTACATCGCCTCTGATTGCGATTGCTTTGCTCGTTGCGTGGGTTGCAATAGATTTTATCCCGCTCTCTTAAAGGAGGAAGTAAAATGCACTCGGACAAAGAACAGGCCGCACAAGATTTTCTAGCGCAGGTGCGACAAAAGCCAGATCCGATCGAGCGCCTGAAAGCGCTTGAGAACAGCGAACTGTGCGAGGAAGCCGCCGTAAAAGCCGCCATAGCCTGGTGGGAGGCAAGGTACCACTTTGTGGACAGAAAGAAAACCCGCACCAGCGATAAATATTTGTGGTTTTTGCTCTCCCTCAAAAGCTGGGCAAGCAACGCCCCGACAACGCGGAGCAAGCAAGTTGTGGCCGACTATAAGGAGGCGTTTCTCTCCCCTGAGATCGAACGGGCCATGGCACTGGAGCCTCGCATCGAGGAAGAAATGCACAGCGCCTGCGTGCTGTACTTAGGCACAATCGACCCCAACCCCGGCTTTTTGGGCTTCAAAGGGAAGGCACTGAAGCATGAGGACATTTTGAAACGTATAGCCACCGTTGTGTCCAGGGACCTCATCGCATGGGTTTACACAGCGTGCGCACAGCTAGATCACGCCGACACGCTAGTGCGCTGCCTCTGGAAGAGCGCCGAGGAGGTCTACCCCGGTATTGCCGCTATCATTGAGGCAAATGTGAGAAGCTACGACAACGAGCAGATGCGGGAGTTTGCCCTGCGCTCAATTAGTTAGCAGAGCGTATTTATGTATACAAAACAGAATTTACAAAAGCAATTGAACGCTTTGGGCATAAACCCTAAGGGCACGCTGATGGTTCATCTCTCGTGCAAAGCTATCGGCGAGGTTGAGGGCCACGGCGGGATCGTGCTCGACCTGTTGGCAGAGTACATGGAACCAGGGCTGCTTGTGCTGCCCTGCCACACCTGGCGCAGCGTGAGCGTCGAAAACCCTGTGATGGACGTCCTCTACACACCCACTTGCACCGGTGCGCTGACCGAGGTCTTCCGCAGGCGGCCGGGGGTTTGGCGCTCTCTACACCCCACGCACTCGCTGGCGGCGCTGGGCAAAGATGCCAGGGAGTTTCTCGCAGGCGAAGAGCATATCTCCACCCCCTGCGGCAAGGATGGCGCTTATTACAAGCTCTGGGAGCGCGACGCGCAGATTTTGCTGCTCGGCGTAAACTTCACCCGGAACACATTCATCCACGGCATAGAGGACTGGGACGGCGCACTCGGCTCGGTCTCCGAGGAAAAAACGGATTTGTACGTCGTAAACTACCAGGGCAACCGGATATACACCCCCCAATACCGCCACTGTTCCCGGGTGGGTTCCGACGCCTTTAGCAAACTTGAGCCTGACGCGTTGCAACAAGGCATACTCACCCTTGGGCGCTTTGGGGACGCCACCACCCGCCTTATGCGGGCCAGACCCCTGAGGGAGATGGTCGCCGCAATTTTAAAGCGAGACCCGGGGTATTTGTTGAGGTATTAAGAAACAATAAATAAAACACAAGCCCGAGCCTCTACCCTAACGGAAATCCGTAGGGTAAGTTCGGGTTTTAATTGAGCATGCAGCTCAAAACAAAACGCGCTCCCACAATAAAGTGAAAGCGCGTTTTGACTACGGCAAACCCGCCGTGGCGCGCTTGAAGGGATTCGAACCCCTGACCTTCTGATTCGTAGTCAGACACTCTATCCAACTGAGCTACAAGCGCATATACAAACAACTTCAATACTATACCACCTGCCGCACAAAAAGTCAATAGCATACTTAAACAACTTGAAAAATATAAAATTTTAGCTCTTGTTGGCAATTATTTTGCCAACAAATGGTTGAAAAGCTTGCCTTTTGCTGCTATAATATCGCTAGGTTTTTGTCGAAACATGTCGAATTGCAGTTGCGATATAGCTGTTGGAGGTGGCTTGAATGAAGTATACGCTGGCGTTTTTTGCGGCACTTTGCTGCGCGGCGATGCTGGCTGTTTCTGCCGGGGCGGTCACTTTTGTCGATGACTTTACAATGCGAATACACCCGGATATCCGAACATCCGACCCTGCATTTCCCGCCCTGACCGAAGTGCGCTTAGAGACAATTGACGACCGCGACAGGGCCCAGCTGACCATAAGGCCGGGTGCTCACCGCGGCGGAGTACGCTACCGGATAAACGGTCTTGAGCGAATACACCTGCGCATCTACTCTCCCGTGGGCACCTTTGCCAACGAATGCGGTCTGACAAACACACTTTATTTGGGCGCCGCCGAGCGCACCTACAACCCAAGCCAGGTGATCAATGCTTACTTTTTTGACGGGCGTATCTACACTGAAAACAGAGGCCAGTGGTATAGGCTTAGAGAAGACAGAACCCTCGAGGATTTTGAACCTATAAGCGGCCCGCCCCTGCCGCAGATGCGCATTAACATGGGTATCAACGTCTACGTAGCCCCAACTATCGCCGGGCCGAGGGTGCCTGTTCCCATGGACCGCACCGTGATACAAAATGTAAGGCTAAGCTGCGGCACTGTCACAGTCATTGAGGACTTCCAGAGTACAGCAGGCAGGGTGCCGGCCACTGCGCGCTATCTTTGGGTCGAGATAAACGACCCCGGAGAAAACAGACTCGCTCCAGGCGGGCAGCGCACCTCCTTGGCTTGGGTGAACCTGAACGGGAGAGCGTTGCGCATGGGCCTGCCTCCGGAAGAATTTTTCCCGCCCGGCGGAAGTACCACACCACCGCCGGAACCACCAACCCCACCAACTCCTCCCACGCCGCCGACACCACCCACGCAACCCAATTCACCTACGCCGCCAGCCGCCCCAACACAACCACAATCCCGCCCTACCACCACCCCATCTGCCCGGCAGCCAACCCAACCAACCACTTCCCCGCCCACACCACCCGAGCCGCCCAGTGAGACGCCTCCAACTCCTCCTCCTCCAACTCCGCCGTCCACAGGGGTGAGGGAAAGACCCGCGCAACCTCCACCTCCTCAGCAGCAGCCCGCCCCACAGCCGCCACCCATCTACCACCAAGCAGCCACACTCCCTGATGAGCTAATAATCTACGAAATCTCCCGCCAGCCACAGCGTGCCCCTTCTACTTGGCCGGTCACTTTGTATATCCTGGGCATTACGGCGCTTATTGGTTACTTGCTTTTGCGCTCGCGCAAAGCGGTGAAAAAACCAGGCAAATAGGCTGAGATCGCAGTTTGTCCCATTGCACAGCCCGCCCGCAATTCTATGCAGGCGGGCTTTTGTCGTGTTACAGCTGTGTTACAAAGCCTTAATAGTTTGCTTACATTTTGCAGCTTGTTTCCACTTGAATATTTTGCTCAAACAGTTTATTATAGGATAGGACTGTTGTGCACTTTTGCACACGCGTGTTTGTAGCGCGGTTTGTTAAGATTTAATAAGTAACTAAAAAGCGTATGCTATAGGCGTTTTTTAGCAGTAAATTGCCAAACTGCATTTTAGTTGTCCCTTATTTTTGAAATGTTTCTTGGGGTTCTGAGGTGCTATATTTGGAAGGTGAAGCTTATGTTAATTGGAGCCGAAGGCCGTTGCATGTATTGTATAGAGCCGGTATACGGGTCGGTTTGTGAGTCTTGCGGCAAAAGCCCGGATGACGTCTACGAATCTAGCCAGTACGCGGCACCGGGCACGATTGTGGGCGGGCGCTATCTTTTGGGTGCCTGCGTGCGTAAAAACGGGGAGGGCGCGTTGTACTGCGGCCTCGACAAAATGCTGCAGCAAAGAGTTTGGGTGCGCGAGTACTTCCCGCAAACCATGGCGCAGCGGGATATTACCACCGGGCGGATAAGCCCGCTTACCGGTTGCGGGGCGCAGTACAAAGCCCTCATGTCCGATTTCGTGGACAGCTGCAACGAGGTAAAGCGCCTGGGCGTCACTGAGCAGGTCGTCCCGCTTGAAAACGTCATCTCCGAGAATAATACCGTATACGCCGTCTACAAAGGGCTCGACCTTATAAGCTTTGAGCAGTACTTAGAAGAAGAAGGGGGCAATATGGGCTTTAGGCAGGCCGTTAATCTTTTGCTGCCCATTTGTAACACCCTGGAGCTGCTGCACTCTCATGGGCAGGTACACAGGGGGATCTCGCCCTACAGCATATATATGGGCCCGGATGGTAAGCTCTATCTCTGGGACTTTGCTCTGGGCGCCACCCGCACGTCCGGCAGCGAATTCGACTGCGAGCTGTTCTCGGGCTACAGTGCTCCCGAACAGTACTCCCCCAACGGATGGCAGGGCAGCTGGACCGATGTCTACGCTTTGGGCGCGCTTTTTTACCGCGTTTTGACAGGTGTTGTTCCGCCTAAATCCATCCGCATAGACAAAGAGCAAAACCAGCTGGCTCCTCCAAAAGAGCTGCAAAGCGGTCTGAATGACGATATCTCGAATGCGATTATGGCGGCCATGTTCCCCACCGCCGAGGAAAGGATACAGACTGTCCAGACCTTCCTCTCCCAGATGGTCGAGCAGCGCCCGGCCAGCACTTCTGTCTATGACATTAGCAAGCCCAAGTCTTATCGCGCAAACCCCGAACCCCGCACTCCACCACCACCCCGCCGCCAGACAACCAACAAGCCTCCCCCAAAAAGGGAAAACCCCGAGCGCCCAACCAAGCGACGGGAAAAAGACGGCGGCACTTTTAAATACATGGTGCTGGGCACTCTGGTCATGCTGGTGCTTCTGCTGGGCGTGTTCTACTACTTTATGACCAACGTCTTGGGGGACCTCGGTCTCTTCGGCAGAGGAGCACAGGGCGAAACCGAACCTTACAACGGATACGAGGAACAATATGAGCCGCCGGAAGATGCCGCGCCGGCACAAAGCGTCCCCCAGTTTGTGGGGAGGTTGTTCTCTGACTTTGGAGAAAACTCGGAGTACCTGGAAAGATTTACTTTCGACGTCCGCCCCGGACTCGACGCAGACTTGCGAGGCGGGGAAGTTCTCGACCAGAGCCCAGACCCCGGGTCGCCTATGCCCGCAACTGAACCGATACGCGTTGTGCTCTGGGTTAACCAGGAAGACGTGGAGATGCCCGACCTTGTGGGGCTTCCCACAGAAGAAGCCGTCGAGTTGCTGGCTGAACTTGAAATTGAGCCTACTATATTGCCGAGCATAACCACCGAAGCGGAAGAAGGCACCGTGCTGCGAACTGTCCCCACTGAGGGAACGATGATTAACCCTGCCCAGACCACCGTTGCGCTGATTGTTGCCATGCAGCCCGAGGTAACCGAGGGTACTCATGACCCCAGCGGTAACGGCAGTGGCGGAACCGCCCTTAGGGATTGGGCAAGCTTGAGCGCGGATGAAGTCGCAGGGTTATCGCCTGAGGAACGGGCCGCATTTAATGCCTGGATACAGGGCAGGTAGCGATCGATACCTTACAGTTGTTGGCCAATTCTCGTTGCTGAACACAAGATCTAAACAGGGGGTCTTTCATGGCAGGGCATTCCAAGTGGAACAACATAAAGCGCAAGAAGGAAAAGACCGACGCCCAGCGAGCTAAAATCTTCACCAAGATGGGCCGAGAGATTTCGGTAGCGGTGCGGGAAGGCGGTGGCGACCCGGCGTCCAATGGTAAGCTGCGGGAGATAATCGCTAAGGCGAAGTCCCTCAACCTGCCGAGCGACAACATCGAGCGGGCAATTAAGAAGGCGGGCAGCGACAAAGCCCAGTACGAGCAAATTCTCTACGAGGGCTATGGTCCCCAAGGTGTGGCGGTAATGGTTGAGTGCCTTACCGACAACCGCAACCGCACCGCTGGCGACCTGCGCCACTACTTCGATAAATACGGCGGCAACTTGGGCCAAAGCGGCAGCGTGGGTTTTTTGTTCGAGCGCAAGGGTATACTTCTATTGGAGAGTATCGGACTAGACGAATCCAAAGTTATGGAAGATTGTCTGGAAGCGGGCGCGCTGGACTTCACCTTTGAAGGTGAGGCACTGGAGATAACCTCGCCCCCCGAAGACACCCTGGCGGTGCGCGAAGCCATGGAGAAGAAGGGCTACCGCTTCGAGATGGCGCAGGCCGAGTATATCCCCGCTACCCATGTAAAGCTGGGCGAAGAAGACACCGCGCGGATGGAAAAACTACTCGAGCTGCTTGACGCAAATGACGATGTGCAGGAGATTTGGCATAACTGGGAGGACAGCTAGGTCAATGACAGCGAGGCGATTTGAAACCGTGAGAAAGGGCGCCGTGCCTCGCTATGGAAAACACCACCCGCTACATTGATGTGGAAGATGGCCTTCGCCGCGTGCGTGGGAATAAAACCTTATACGCCAAAATGCTGGGCATGTTTTTGGCGAGCAAAGAGATCATCTTGCTCGAAGAAAACCTTGCTTCAAACGGTATTGCCGGCGCGGCGGACGTTGCCCACGCCTTGCGGGGGGTAACGGGCAACCTCTCTCTAACCGCACTCTTCGGGGCCAGCACTGACCTTATGGAAAGCTTGCAGGCCGGTAACCGAGATGAAAGCATTATCGCACGCTACCGAGATACTTTGGAAAAGACACTTGCCCATATCGAAGACACGAGGCGGCAGCTGGAAGCCTAGAGAACAAAAAATATGCAATCAGATAAGTTTTGCGTAATGCTTTGCCTCCCGCGAAGGTTCTAGTATAAAAGCCTGTGGGATAAACCGGCCCCCACGAGCGGGACGGTTTTTTACTGCGAGGGTAAAGTATGGAGGAAACAATTTATGAGAAAACGCAAATTTTTGGCGCTGTTCGCGCTTCTGCTGGTTGCTAGCCTAGCTATTACAGCTTGTGGGAGTGCGGCTGTAGCTCCGGCACCCGCTGCATCCGCGCCGCAACCGGCGTGGGATGGCGACGTACAAAGTTTTGGTGTCGCTCCAACGATGAGGGCGAGTGGCGGCGCGGCTATGAGCTTCTCTGAGGTTATGGAAACGGAAGCATACTGGACTGAGGATTCCATGGAACTCACGCCAATGGCGGATGCACCCGTAGCCGGCAGCGAAAGTAACCCAGCTGTACCCGCGGCCGGTGGAAGAGACGCGGGCCAACCCGCTACCACCCAGCGGATGATAGTCACAACCTTCGACCTTGTAGCGGAGACCATGGATTTTGACAGCAGCACGGAGTTCATAAGGTCTCTCACCCACGAGTTTGGCGGGTTTATCGGCAACTCTTCGGAAGATGGCCGCAGCCACTTTGATGAGTGGCGCGCTCGCTCGGCCTTTTTTACCCTGCGCATTCCCTCCGGCCGCGTGCATGAGTTCGTGGCGGTTCTCGGGGAGAATACTAACATAATCCGCACCAGCGAGTTTGCAGAAGACATCACCGAAAGCTACTTTGACAACCGTGCCCGTCTTGACTCCCTCATTAACCAAGAAAGCCTGCTAACCGGCCTGCTGGAGAGCGAGGGTGCGGGGCTTGAGTACATCTTGGAAGTGCACAGGGAGCTTGCCAATGTCCGCCACCAAATCGAAGTTTTTAACTCGATCATCCAGCGGCAGGGTCAGGCTGTCAGCCTCTCAACTGTTCACATAAGCCTTCAAGAAGTTATGCAGTACCGGCCGGTGGACGACATGCCCACGTCTTTTGGCGTACGGATCAGCCAAGCAGCTTCTAACTCCTGGAACAACTTCGTAAGACAAACCCAAAGCATGGTGGTTAGTACAATCTGGCAGTTGCCATTCTTTTTCCTCAGCTTGCTCCGGATTGCGTTTTGGGTAGCGGTCTTCCTTATTATACGCAAGCTCATCCGGAAGAAGAAGGGTAGAATGCCCGGCGAAAACACATTTGACTGGCTGCCCGTAGGCCGGATAAAAAAAGGCAAGGCGCCAGAAAATCCCGGAACCAAAAACGACAGCGTATAAAATTGTTCATGCCCTCTCTGGACACACGCACCTAATAAAAAGCCGGTCTGCATAAGCGGGCCGGTTTTTGTTATAATTTTAGGGAAATATACACAGTGTATGTAGTTCCATTAAGTATGCTCAGCATCTGCGTATGCTTGTTTTTTAAGAGAAGGTGGGGTATAATGTCAGTAGCCGATGGGCCACAGGAGCAAAGCAGCGTAACTCAGGCTGTTGACGCCCTGCGAGAGCTGTTTGTGCAGAAGATACAGGTAGACGCCCACAAGCAACAGTTGTTCGACCAAATGCACGCAGAGCTGCAACAGTACAAAAACGACCTAATCGACGCCGTAACCCGCCCCATTGAAGGGGACATCATAAAAGCCATAGAGGACATTGACAAGTCTATGGAAGTCTACCGGGCTCGGCAGTTCACCCCCGACAACTACCGGCGGCTACTCACTATGTTCGAGGGGGTAAAGGTCGACCTTACCGACCTTTTGTACCGCTGCGGGGTAGAGCCTTACTCCCACGAAGGCACTGGCGTGGACGTAGCCCGCCAAAAAATAGTGGCTGCCCTGCCCACCGATAAAAAACGTCTGGACAAAAAAGTGGCCGTGCGCCATGCCCAAGGCTGGGAGAAAAATGGAAAAGTAGTCCGGCCTGAGAGAGTATCGGTTCACGTCTACTATCCGCCTGAAAGGATAGGCGATATAACAGAATAGCAAATAACGGTAACTAGGAGAGACCATATTTATGAATAAAGTCCTCGGCATTGACCTTGGCACTACTTACTCTTGTGTGTCGTATATAGATTCCAGCGGTAAGCCCGTTGTGCAAAAGAACTCGGAGGGCGAGCTAACCACCCCGTCTGTGGTGTTTTTTGAATCCCCGCAGAGTATCGTTGTGGGCACCCCTGCCAAGGAAAGCTCCAAGCTATACCCACAGGATGTGGTAAGTTTTGCTAAAAGCAGCATAGGCCGCCCAGGGGCTATGTGGTATATCCAAGGGGCTGAGCGCACTCCGGAAGAAATCAGTTCCTATATCCTGCGGAAAGTGGTGGGAGACGCGGTGACCGCCCTGCAAGGGGAGAACAAGCTGGGTCCGGGAGAAACCATAGCCGACGTCGTAATCACCTGCCCGGCTTATTTTGGCATTGCTGAGCGCGAAGCCACCCACAACGCCGGAAACTTGGCCGGGCTTAACGTTCTGAACATTATAAACGAGCCGACTGCCGCCGCCATCACCTACGGGGTGGGCGAGCAAAGCGAAGAGAAGGTTGTGCTGGTCTACGACCTCGGAGGCGGCACATTCGATGTCACCATGATAGATATCAGCAAAGACGCTGTACGGGTTATCTGCACCGGGGGTGACCATTCCCTCGGCGGTAAGATGTGGGATGATAGAATTATGGAATACGTCGCCGGCGAGTTTGCCCGTCAGACCGGCTCGACCGTGGACATTCTCTCGGATATGGAAACCTTCCAGGAGCTTAGTCTGTCGGTTGAGCGAGCCAAGAAAATGCTGAGTTCTCGTGACAAGGCACCCATTGCCGTCAACTACGGCGGAGATCGTGCTCGGGTCGAGCTGACTCGCGAGAAGTTCGATTCTCTCACTGAGGATCTCTTGGAGCGCACCATACTGCTCACCCAGGAGATGCTTGAGGAGGCCACTAAGAAGGGCTACAGTAAAAACGCCTTCGCCGAAGTGCTGATGGTTGGCGGCTCCACCCGTATGCCACAGGTAAAAACCAGAATCGCGCGGGAGTTTGCCGTACCGGTAAAGATCTTCGACCCGGATGAAGCTGTTGCCAAGGGGGCCGCAATTTTCGCCAGCCGCCAAGCTTTCTTCTCCGAGGTGATTGAAAAAACCGCCGAGCAGACCGGCCAAAGTGAAACCCAAGTCCGACGTGAAATACAAGCGGGCAAAAAGGATGTCCGGCAGCTGGCCAAAAAGGCCGACATACAACCAGAGGAAATCGGAGCCGGCTTCGATATCGTAAACGTTGCCAGCCGCAGCTTTGGCACTATAGCGCTGCGAGGCACCGAAGACGCAACCGAACACGGCGAGGAAGTTTTGTACAATATGATAACTAAGAACACAGAGCTGCCCGCCGCCAGCTCGCGGCGCTTCTTTACTGTGGAACCCGACCAGCGCACAGTGACTATCCGGGTACTGGAAAGCCTCTGCCCGGACAAGATCGCCCCGCCGGGAGAAGGCACCGAGATTGGCGAGGCTATACTCGAACTACCCGAGGGACTGCCCGCAGGCAGCCCCCTTGAGATAGAATTCACCCTGAGCGACGGCGGCCTGCTGGAGCTGGAAGCCAGAGAAACCACCCATAGTCAAGCGGTCGCCGCCCGCTTTGAAACCACCAACGCCGTATCCGAAAGTGAACTGAGGACAGTTAGGCAACGGGTGGGGAACACAGACGTCTACTAATGGCAAATTACAAGTTGCAAATTGCCCATTGACATTGGGGGTCAACATGGAAAGAGAAAACTATTTTATACTGCTGGAATTGCCTGTGGATCCACCAATTAGCGACCCTGCACATATCCGCGCGGCACTGGGCAGAAAGAAGCAGGAATGGACGCGAATGCAAGACCACCCAGGCAAGCGGACTCTGGCGCTTGCTTACCTTGCTATGCTGCCAGATATGGAGCACGTTCTATTTGACCCCGCTGCCCGCAAAAATGAGGCCCGGCAAGCCGGAGAGATCGCTCGGGAGACGCTACGCCGCTTTGAGGCTGAGCTGCGCATTTTGGAGGGCAAGGGGCACCTGCTCCCCCGGGAAGTAACGGCCATTGCGGCCAAGTACAAAGCTTTTGGGGTAGACCAAAAGATGATCTACAACCTGGCCAAAGTACCTGTGGCCGAGCAGCCGCCACAGCGCGAAGAAACCGAAGATACCGGAGAGATACTTGATCGTCTGAGCGCCAAAACTATCGAGCGCGACCTCGCAATTGTGGGCAAGGACGACCTCTATCTCTTCTTGGGGGAACCTAGGTACTCATCTATAAAGAAGCTGCGGGCCGCCGCGGAAGAGCGCCGCCGCTCAGTCGGCGGACAAAACACTGCAGAGTCGGTAGCCACCAGAGAGCTTGCGGGAATCTGCCTGCGGCTGTTCGAGAGCTTCGACACCAAGCAGCGGTACGACAGGTACTTAAAAGTAAGCGTTTACCCATCCCTGAGTGAAATGATAGATGAAGAGTTCACTCGCCAGAAATTCGTCAGCGAACCTGCCCTGCTCCGGCTTATCAATTACGGGGTGGAAAGCTGTGGCTGCACTGTTCTTGAGGCTGAAGAGCATATCCGCCGGTACTGCACGGCTTATCGTATTCCCATAGGTGCGCAACAGGCATTGATTCGCTGCCCGGCCTGCAAAGAGCAAATCGAGCGAGAGAGCGTGGTTTGCGGGTACTGCTCAGCGCCCACCAAAGGCAGCTGCCCAAGTTGTGCCGCTCCCTTTGAAGAAGGCCCGGCCACCTGCTCGGACTGCAGCTTCTTGGTCGGGGATATGGTTAAAGCGCTGCCCTACCTGGAAGCGGCCCACCTAGCGATTGTAGACGGCAACTGGTCGCTGTGTATGCGCAATATCGGCTACGCCGAAAAATTCTGGCCGGGCCACCTGGAAATCCCCCAGCTGGAAGAGCGTGCTGGGGAGCTGGAAAAACGCTACGGCACCTACGTGCGGCAACTGGGCGACTGCATCGAAAAAAACCAGCACTACGCCGCCCTCGAGCTGATATCCGAAGCCGAGAGAAAAAACATACCCCTGCCACAGACAACCGTACGGCAGGTACAGCGCACAATAGACGACCTTGAAAGCCAGCTGGATAAAATCGCCAAAGAGAAAAATCCGGACATCCACCTGCTGATATCGCTGGCCGAGTCTGTATCCGACAGCATTGAGCTGACCCGGATACTCTCCCAATATCCTCCCGCCCCTCCCGGCCCAATAAGATGCGAAAATAAAGGCCGGCAAATGCAGCTAAACTGGCAGGCAAGCGAAAGCCCCGGCATGGTCAGGTATCTGCTGGTGCGCGGGCAGGGTTCCGAGCCGTTAACAGCCTTCGACGGGGATGTCGTCTACAACGGTCCGGCTTCCTTTTTCATCGACAAAACCACCCAGCCGCTGGTGGAGTACCACTACAAAGTCTACGCCCACAGGGGCGGGACATACTCGGCTACAGGCGTGACCATAGGCCCGGTTATGGCAGTGCCCGAAATCGAGCAGCTTCGAATCTTCCCCGCCGACTGCGGGGCACAGCTTACCTGGGAGTTTAACCCAGATGTGCGCCGGGTGCTTATCTGGCGCAAGCTGGGCGGCGAGCGCCCGGTATCCCCCGAAGACGGTATGTTGCTTGAGACCGAGCGCATCGACGGTTACGTGGACTCAAAAATCAAAAACGACGTCGAGTACTGGTACTATATCTGCGCGGAGTATATGGTCGGAGGCAAAAAAGTAGTCTCTAAGGGCGTGTCGGAAGCTATCACCCCGCGTAAGATTCTTGCGCCGGTCGAGCGGCTGACTATAGTTAAGAGCGAGTACGAAAACGAGTACGTGGTCAACTGGAGCGGAATGGACCCGACCGACCTTATCTTGCTGGCTAGCGAGAGTGAGCCAGGGGTAAAAATAGGCGAGATACTTGCTGTACAAGACCTGTTGACAAGCTACCGCAGCCTGCCCCTGCACGCTCGGGGAGCTGAGAGCGGGCGTTTTAGGTACAACTTTACCGGTGGTCTTTACCTTTTTGCCGCTGTAGTTTTTGGCAAGTACGCCATGGTTGGGCCGCCCCAGTATCTCGCCAACCTCAAAGAGGTTGAGAGCTTAAAGATTGATCTGGTCGGGGGTGATTTGCACCTGCAGATGAAGTGGCCAGCCGGTACCAAAAAAATTGCCGTTACCTACAAAAGTGACGCCTACCCCACTAGCCTCGACGACCTGGGCACAACCATCGTTAATGTGACCAGACAGCAGTACGACTACGATGGAGCGATTATTCTTCGTGAGGTTGCCCCGGGTGCCTACTACTTTACGGTGTTTTCCCTCTACCCTGCCGGCGAAGGTGAACAGCTTTGCGCCTCCGAGGGGGTGCAGCTGCTTTACAACCACCAGCCCTGCCAAGATGTATTCTACCGCATTGTTTACAAAAAGAAGCTATTTAAAAAAAATCAGGCCGAACTCTCGCTGACTATAAGCGGGCCGCAGCACTTCACCCTGCCCTCTATTGAGCTCGTCTGCAAATGTGGCAGCCTGCCCCTAAACCGAAAGGACGGGCAGTCTTTGGCAGTGCTTGACCAGGCCCCAAAGGTCAAAGGGGAAGTTGAGTTCAAATATCAAATATACCAGCTGCCTCAGGACACCCATCTGCGAGTTTTCCTGACAAGCGAAAAGCAGTACCAAAAGTTCAGGCTGATGCCCAGCACCGAGCTGAAGATAACATAAGGTTATGGTGGTCGAGTTATGAATACAGTATCTAACCCCCAAAATTGCCCCAAATGCCCAAGTTTGATGGAAGACTACCGTTACGCCTGCAATAACCCGGGCTGTAGCCGAGCTGGCATCCCGGTAGAAGAGGTCGCGCCACAGCCCGAGACCGGGGAGGAGCAGACCGCGTCCCAAAACACTCCTAAAGGCCCTCCAACCTGCTCCGAGTGCGGTGAGGCTATGTCTTTGCGAGTATGCCCCGACTGCGGCTTTGAAGTCGACGCTGAGGAGATGCGCCGGGGCTTTTTGAGCGTCTCGATTTTGGGTAACGGCGGCTGCGGAAAAAGCAACTACCTGGCAGTACTCATCGACCAGCTGCGCGGGGAGATGTGCAAGGTGTACGGCTGCACTCTTTACCCCACCGGCGGCGACCGAACAATGAACTACTACGAGCGTGAATACCGCCGCCCCCTCTACGACCAGGGGGTCTGTGTATCCAGCACCCTGCAAGAAGACCTCAACCCGCTCACCTATACCCTGCTGTTTGACGAGCAGGTAGGCCAGACCAGCAAAAGCGTGGGCCTTGCCTTCTACGACAGCTGTGGCGCGAAGCTCGAAAACCAGCAGGAAATGGCAGCGCTTGGTCGGCGTCTGTACACTTCGGGGGGAATACTCTTGCTGGTAGACCCCAGCCAGCTGCCCACGATAAGAGCGGCACGCAAAGCCAAAAACCTGTCTATCCTGCCCTCGGACGCTCAGGCGTTGCTGCTGCGCACTGTACACCTTGTCCGCGCGGGGCTTGCAATAGGGCAAACCGAGATGAAAATAGATATACCCATAGCCGTCTGCCTTACTAAGCTCGACACCCTTATCCCACACCTAAACCCGGCAAGCTTTGTGGGCGCACCATCCCGCAGTTTGCGCAAGGCGATGCTCAATCGGGCCGATGTATCCAGCTGCAACCTAGAGATGATGGCCTTGTTTGAAAGCTGGGGCGCGGGCGAGTTTGTCCGGCATGTGCGCAGCCAGTTTTCAAGCTTTTGCTTCTTTGGGCTGAGTTCTTTGGGATGCGAGCCGGGCAACCAGAACGAAGTAGCCCGGGTAACCCCCCACCGTGTACTCGACCCCCTGCTCTGGCTGCTCTGGCAAGGGAAGATTTTGCGGGCAGGGTAATTTTACCTGGAACTATTTGTATGTATGCCAAGCTCCTCAAGGGTGTACACAATTGCCTGTATTTTGGCAAAGCAATCGTCCGAGGTAAGGCTGTCATCTTCGATGATGGCCTTTATTTGTATTAATACGCCATAGCACCGGGCCTTTACCAGGCTGTCCAGCAGCATTTCTACCTGTTCCTGCTTATCCGGGCCTTGCGAGTGAACGACCTCGGCCAGCAAGGACGCGGTCTGCTCCTGCATAATGGTGCGAACCAGAACTTCCTTGTATATACCCATACTGTCATATCACCTCCATATAAATATAATACATATAATGATAAATGACAAGCATCATTATATGTCTCACATTAGGTTTGTATAGTTTATGCTCTTCTCTATAATTAGGTAGGGGTGTTGTGATGGATTTAGCTCAGGCTGAAAAATACAAGAAACTAGGGCTAAACATAGCTTACTACAGAAAGGCCCGCGGGTATACTCAGCTACAACTTTCTGAGATGCTTAACATTGACAGAACGCATATGGGCAATATAGAGCTAGCCAGGTCTGGTGTTTCGCTGGACATTATATTCAGAATATCGGACCTGCTTGGTGTTCCCGTAAATAAGCTATTTGAATTTAGAGACTAACAAAGAAGAGCGCGACGGCTGCGCTCTTCTTTTGTATAGATCCAAGATATCACCTCAATACTTAGGATAGCACGGATCTAATATGGTGTCAACTTGATGTGGGCTAAGTATGCACTATATTGGTTGACACTAAGATGATACCATTAAGTAGAGGTGATGTCATTATGGTACTTAAGACACAATTTACTTTGCGATTGAACGTTATGACCCATGCCAAGATAAGAAAAGTTGCGCTTGCGGAATCTCGCTCTATGACCAATATGATAGAGTACGCAATTAAAAAGGAGATTGCACGATACGAGAAAGAGCACGGCGAGATACTCCTTACAGAAGAAGACTTGTGGGTAGAATAATAACCTGTATACGTAGGCGCACACGTTGCGCCTTTTTCTTTGCGAAAAAATGCAGTGTCAGGACTAACTCGCCGCATACAGACATAAGCTTTAGTAGATTACGATAGAGGAGAGGGTGTCCCTATGGAGCTTAATTTACGCCAGCAAACCATTACCATAAACGAAACCGTTTTGCAAACCAGTGTGGAGCAGCCGATTGAGTGCGACGCGCTGCTGCCCGACTACCTGCCCGACATAGTAAAGGTGCTTAAGTGCGTAGCGGCAGCTCATGTAGAAACAAGCTCGGTAAGCGCCTCGCGGCTGACTGTCGAAGGGGTCGTGCAAATTCACGTTTACTACTCATCCGAGCAGAACCAAATCCGCCACGCCGAGTATAAGGTCCCCTTCGCAAAGCAGGTGGAGCTGCGCTCTTCCCCAGAGCGGCCGGTGGTCAGCATTACCCCCAGTGTGGACTACGTAAACTGCCGGGCTGTAAACCAGCGCCGGATTGACGTGCGCGGGGCAATATCGCTGGCTGTCAAGATAATCGACCAAAAAGAGCAGCAGCTTATCTTAGACGCCAGCGGAGCCGGGCTGCAGCTCAAACGGGAGGTCGTAAAGACCACCGATATCGTAGCCCACAACAAAACCACTTTCTCGGTAAGCGAAGACCTCGAGCTGGGCTATGGCAAAAGCCAGATAGGCTCTATAATCCGCTCTTCGCACAAAGTTCGGGTGCACGAGCACAAAGTTATCTCCGGCAAGGTGGTGCTCAAGGGGGATCTGCTGCTGCACATCCTTTACCAGCCCTTGGAGGACGAAGAAAGCCTTGAGACCATGGAGTACACCCTGCCCATCTCGCAGATAGTCGACAGCGAGCAAGCAAATGAAGACTGCGAGTGCGACCTCGAGATGTTCATCGCAAGCTGCGAGTTAACCCCCAAAACCGGAGACGACGGCGAGATGAACATGCTGGGCCTTGAGGCCAGGCTAGGCGCTAACTTGACTGTGCACAGGCAGAGCGAGGTGCCGGTGGTGAGTGATTGCTACTCAACTAAATTCGAGGCTACGCCAGCCCGCTCGCAGGTCAGCTTCATCCGGCTGATAGATATTATAAACGAGATGATATCCCACAAAGTGACCCTTGAGCTGCCCGAAGGTGTAGAGCGCCTACTGGACGCCTGGGGGGACATCGAGTCGGTCACCTACCGGCAAGAGGCCGACGAGCTTATGCTTGAGCTCAAGCTGAACGTCTGCCTGTTCGCCCGGATGGAGAACAAAGAATGCTTCTACTTCGAGCACCCAACCGAGCTGACGCATACAATAACACTTAGCCAAGACTGCGTAGAGATACAGTTCGACCCCACTTGCGACCTTGTTTCCTCCAGCTTCTCTCTGGTGGGCAAAGAGAAGATAGACATGCGCTTTGAAGTCGTGGTGCGGGGCAGTATCTACTGCAATGTCAAAAGAGAGGCTATCTCCGACATAACAGTGGACGAAGAGCTGACGAAGACTAAAGAACAAAACAAGCTCTACATCTACTACGCCGACACGGGTGAGAGCGTGTGGAACATCGCCAAACACTACAACACCGCTGCCAGCGCTATCTGGGAAGAGAATAATATAGAAAATGATACGCTGGACGGGGAACGGATGCTGCTAATACCGATTGTATAGCTTCTAAAACCCGGAACTCGTCTCTGCCCATTCCCATCTCTCAATTACTAAACGAAGGAGTTGTCGCTCATGGAAAAGCGCAATATATACGCCGATATTTCCCGCCGGACCGAGGGGAATATCTACGTAGGCGTGGTGGGGCCGGTGCGCTCCGGCAAATCAACGTTCATTAAAAAATTTATGGAGACCCTGGTTATCCCCAGGATCGAGAACGACTTTGTGCGCGATCGCGCGGTGGATGAGCTGCCCCAGTCCTCAGGCGGCAAAACCATAATGACCACCGAGCCTAAGTTTATCCCCGAGGAGGCTGTGCACGTCCAGCTTGGCGAAAACGCGGGTATGAACGTCCGGCTTATCGACTGCGTGGGTTACATCATACCCAGCGCACTCGGGTATATCGAAAACGAGCAGCCTCGGATGGTGAGCACCCCGTGGTTTGAGGAGGCTATTCCCTTCAATATGGCTGCCGAGGTGGGGACACGCAAGGTTATAACCGACCATAGCTCAATTGGCCTTGTAATAACCACCGACGGCTCTATCACCGACATGCCCCGAGCCGAGTACGAAGAAGCCGAAGAGCGGGTTATAACCGAACTCAAGGATATCCGTAAGCCCTTTGCCGTGCTGTTGAATACCACTGCCCCCAACTCTGCGGCGACAGCCGAGCTGCGTACCTCCCTTGAAGAAAAGTACGGGGTGCCGGTAGTCGCCACCAGCTGTCTCGACCTGCGCGAAGAGGATATACGCGAAGTGCTGCGCAGCGTGCTCTTCCAGTTCCCGGTCAAAGAAGTATGTGTTGATATCCCGGGCTGGATCTCCGCCCTGGATAAGGGTCACTGGCTCAAGGCCAGCGTCTATGGGCATATACAAACCGCTGCCAAGACTATCCAGCGGGTGCGGGATGTGGAGGGAGCCTTCGCCGCCCTCGCTGAATGCGAGCATATCGGCGCCCACAAAGTCGATGACATCGACCTTGGCCGGGGCAGCGTGCGGATGAATATCTCGGTGCACACCAGCCTCTTCTACACCATTCTTGGTGAGGCCACTGGAATAGAGATCGACGGTGAGTCTGGCCTTATGCCAACCATGATTGAGCTTGCGCGGATTAAAAAGGCCTACGATAAAATCCGCAGCGCGCTGGATGAAGTCACAGCCACCGGCTACGGCATTGTAATGCCTGGGCTGGAGGAGCTAACCCTAGAAGAGCCGCAAATTGTCAGCCAAGGCGGGAAATATGGGGTGAAGCTAAGAGCAAGCGCACCGTCTATACATATGATGCGCGCCGACATCACCACCGAAATCTCCCCAATAGTTGGCAGCGAAAAACAAAGCGAAGAGTTGGTTATGTTCCTGCTCAACGACTTCACCGAAAACCCAGAGAAGATTTGG
>Ga0131853_10002960_pt1 | contig 30489 bp, 30 predicted proteins | sample TergutLab28metaG_FD_92764 | JGI IMG/M metagenome (GOLD analysis project Ga0131853, IMG submission 92764) | Labiotermes labralis P1 segment gut microbial communities from Petit-Saut dam, French Guiana - Lab288 P1 (version 2) (version 2) | ecosystem: Host-associated > Arthropoda: Insects >... | reverse complement strand
TGACAGCTTTCTGTTTATTAGTCAATTCATCATTCTTGATTCCATGAGTTTTTAGTCCTTTATTATAACCGATAATGATTTCACCAATTTCTTTCTTCATCGCTAAATCAATTATCTGTCTGGTTGCTTTATTAAAGAAGTCCTCAATCCTTAAGTTTCTTTTTCTTAAGGTTCTTAATTGTCTTTTAGTTAAAGGTGTCTTTGCTTTCTTCTTAGAGTTAAAATTAGCTAATTTTTTATTATAAAGCTGGTTAATGCTTTTCGCTTTTCTACCATCAATCAGAAAGGCTTCATTATCACTTGTAGTAATAGCTGCTAGGTTATTAACTCCTAAGTCAATCGCCATTGTTTTATTACCTCTATACTCAGAAACATAATTATCGATATAACTGATATTAACTGTAAAGTAATTAGCTTTATATTCCGGCACAATCCTGATCTGTTTGATTTCTTTATCATGAAGTTCTTTTGGGATCATTATTTTGATAGAACTGATTCTTTTCATCTTCAGATAATCTTTGATTGTCTTATCCAGAAATTCTTCCTTAAAGACTTTACCAGTTCTTACGATATTAGAGAGAGGCAGTTTAATGTACTTTTTATCTTTAAGCGATATTATTCTGATTTGATCAGTTATTAAAGGATAATAACCTTTTTTATCTAAGTACTTTGGTAAGTCGCCTTTTCCTCTTTTAAACTTCATCATATTGGTGTGGGCGTTTCTAATGGTGCACATAGACATGTAGGTATTTAAGATATGGAAGTTTTCGTTTGCTTTCAAAATACTGTTTAATTCGAAATATGAAGAAAGATATTCTTGTTTTTTGAAGAATTGTTGTCTTAGTTCATATAAAGAACTGTTATAGATATTTTTAGAGATGTAACAGAGAAATTTAAGTAATAGTGTTTCTTCCTTAGATAGTTTTAGGTTATATTTCATTGTTAGGAAACTCATTTTTTCACCTCGATTCTTGTTAAGAATATGAGGTTATTATAGCACTAAAAGCTAGTAAAAACAAGGATTATTTTAAACTTTTTTTCCTTTTAGAAAACGTTCTAGATAAAGCAAATAAAACTGTGATTTTGAACTTTAATTTGAGCAAAATTCTTGCATGTGTGTGTAAATATACAAATATAAATTATAAATATTGTTATAAGATGAAAATAGAGTTAGCTATTCAATAAAAAACACATGTATAATTTAGTAAATTGATAAGAATATTATACTAAAAAAATGCGAGAATTTCCCGTGATGGAGTCTCGCATTTTTTATTTATTTGAGTCTGTTTGGATTACAGCCCCTTAATGAAAATTTATTTTCGCTTTTGTTAAACTTGAGGAGGTTAAAAGACTACATTGTGCTTATTTACGTTACTTATTAATTACCAAATTCCAAACGAGAAAACACCTAGTACTTCACTTGTAGAATTTCTTGTTACAGTTACTTGATAAAATCCACGCTCTGTGAACCAATATGAATGAAACCATGTGATATCTCCTGATGAATAATCGCCTGTGACTTCATTGAAACGGAAATAAGTTACAGTATAAACCGAAGCAATTGTTTCCCAAGTAAAGTCAGTAACAACCATTAATTGGACGATGCCAGATGTAATTCCAAAATTAGAAATCGTAGCGTCAAAGTGCACAAAACCACGGTCAAGAGTAACCCCAGCTCTAACATTCATTCCAGGATGACTCCCCATTACTATTCCATTCCAAGATAATTCTGTTAACGCTGTAAAGCTTAAATTTCCACCTCTGTTGACTCTAACTGTTTCACCTGGTAATACTCTTTGATTAAAAAGAACTGGAATTACGCCCTCTGGTGAAAGAGCAGTCGCAAAAATATCAATTCTTCCGACAGGTGTTAAGGTTCCATGCTCACCTGTATCAATGTATGTAACATCAAAAAAAGGCGCTACTATAGTAATACTATTATGCGAAACTATTACACCATTACTTCTAAAGACAGTTGTCGAGCCAACATTATATAACTCATAGTTGACACCATTAGCTGTAACTTGCCAGCCAGTAAACACTTCCGTTTGCGCTTCAACTTCATTACCACCTCTTAGAAGCAATGCTGATGAAACAAGTAAAGCTAAAACACCAATTAAACATTTTGCAATTAATTTCATTTCTTATCTCCTTTTTATAATTTTTTATTTTTCTCCTCAAGACTTTTTAGAATTGGATCACAATTGCAATCGCTTACATTATACGATATTTTCCAACAGAAAGCGAGCAAAAGCGACCGACAAAGTTCGACAGTGCCAAAATTCTTCTCCATAATTTTGTAAAAACAAAAAAATCTTCTGCAGAAGATTAAATTTTGTCGATTATATTTTTTTATTTTTTAGGAAAACGAATGATACATCTGATTAATCTTCGGATATTAAGCGGAAATAATGGTGAAAAATAATGTTTGCCAAAACTTTTTAATGAACACAAATAAATCAACCAAAGTAATACCGTAAAGATAAGCCCATATAGTCCAAAGAAATATGCCGCAACAATAAAGAAAAGTTTACTTATCTTATTAGCAAGGGCTAATTCATAAGATGGCGTTACATAACTTCCCATTTGCGAGACCGCAACATATAAAACAACATCTGGCACAAATAGTCCGACTTTAATCGCAATTTCACCGACTAGTAGTCCCGCTATAACACCCATTGCTGAAGAAATCGCATTTGGCGTATGAATAGCCGCAAGACGTAAAAATTCGATACCAATTTCTGCCATCAGGATTTGCATAAGTAAGGGAATACCACCAATATCATCAGGTAACAAAAACTGCAAGAAATCCGGAACCATTTCTGGCTTATTTATCAGAACCATCCAGGCTGGAATTAAAAATAGTGATAACATAATTCCAAAAACCCTGACAAAGCGTAAAAATGTTCCGACAACAGGCGTCTGCCTATATTCTTCAACATGTTGCAGATGTTCAAAAAAAGTTGTTGGGGCTAAGATAACACTCGGAGAATTATCAACAAAAATTGCGACTTGACCTTGATATAAATGAGTTGCGACTACATCTGGTCTTTCCGTATAGCGGACTAATGGATAAGGATTAAATGGTTTTTTTACTAATAATTCATCAAGAGCTTTATCACACATTGTTAATTCCTTAGTTTTAATAGTATCTATTTTGTCACGAATATTTTTTACAATATTTTCATCCGCAATCCCATCCATGTAGCTAATTACGACATCGGTCTTTGATTCACTACCGACTTGATGAATTTCATTAATTAAAAGTCCGGTTTTTATTCTTCTTCTAACTAAAGCAACATTTAAAGCAATATTCTCCACAAAGCCATCTCTAGAACCACGCACAACTTTTTCATTGTCTGGTTCTTGTGGTTGTCTTCCAGGAAAACTACGCATGTCTAAAAGAATTCCTTTATCGCTGTCTTCAACTAATATTCCAATTACCCCTGAAAGAATCATATCCGCAAACTTATTGGCATCTGTTTCGATGGTAGTCTGCTGATTAGAAATTACATTCATTAATGAATCAATCGTGACCTCTTCAATCTTACTATGAAGCATTGCACTCACAACATCAATTACACTGCCACTAGCATTAAGTCCGCCTAAGAAAACGACCATTATCCTTTTTTCATTTATTACATATTCCTTGATATTAACATCAAATGAACGTTCAAAATTAAGTCTTTTTTTAAAGTTTGTGACATTTATATCAAATTCAGTAGAAAATTCCATCTTACTCATCCTTTCGGTTTAAAGAATAAACTTATTACAACTGCCATTATAATTGCAAAAGCAACTCCGGCAGAGGTTTTTACAAACAATCCGTTAAGAAGCCCCAGGAGTCCACTTTCACGGGCGCCTTCCGTAGCTCCATGCGCTACAAGATGACCGAAATTAGTTATAGGCACAAATACTCCTGCCCCAAACCATTCTCCTAAGCGGTCATAAGTATCAAAAAGTTCCAGTCCTGCCCCTACCGCAACAAAAAGCGATGTAACATGAGCTGGTGTCATTTTAGCGTATTCTATCAAGACTTGGGCGATCGCACAAATTAGGCCACCAACTAAAAAAGCATATAGAAAAATCATAATTCAACCTCCAAAGCAACCGCATGAGCAACAGAGGGAATTGTTTCTTTCTGATTAGTCATCCCTTTATTTAGAAGTGCTCCTGTCGCTATTACTAGTATTTTTTTGTATTTTTTTTCTAATAACTTTTTTATCAAGTAAGAAAATGCAACAACTCCACAACAGCCACAACCTGAACCTCCACGTTTAACCGCTTGTTTCTTTGTATCATAAACAATCAAACCACAATCATTATATTCTCGAAGTTTCCTACCTTCATGTTTTAAGCCTAACTTAAAGATTTCTGAACCAATTTCCGAAAGATCGCCTGTAACTACTAAATCATAATAATCATCATCTAAATTAAAATCTTCCATATGACAAAAAAAAGTATCTAAAGCCGCTGGCGCCATACTGCGACCTAAATCGTTTGGATTCATTGTTTTTGGATCAATTACTTTTCCAACAGTCGCTCTTGTAACTCTAATGTTTGATTTTTTAGATGAAATAAGTGCTGCTGCTCCAGCTGTGACTGTAAATGTTGAGCAATCTGCTTTGGGAAAGCCATATTCAACTGGATAGCGAAAAACTCTTTCACTAGTGCAGTTATGACTAGATACAGCGCAGACGACTGTTTCTGCATTGCCTGCATCAATGAAATTTGCGCTGATTATCATACTATAAACGCTTGATGCACAGGCTGAATAAATTCCTAAAAGCGGAATGTCAAATTTTTTAGCAACATAATTAGATATCCCATTATGATCAATTAAATCGCCAGCAATTAAAAATTCCGGAGCTGTTTCTTGGTTTCTGTTTATAACTCCTTCAATAGCCTCTGTCATCATTTTCTGCTCACACTTCTCAAATGATTTAGTTCCATAATAATAGTCATCTATTGTTTTGTCAAAATAATTACCGATTGGACCTTCTTTTTCGGTTTTACCAGCAATTGTATAACCATCAATAAAATAAACATTGGCAAATGCCATACTACTTTTACCCTTTTTCATTTAAATACCTCCAAGCCATCTGATAAGAGCGACAATAAATCCAGATACAATTGAAACAACAATTACGACACCGGCTAATTTAAAGATATTGGCACTTACGCCAATCAAATAACCTTCACCTCTAAAATCAATTGCTGAAGAGGTCATGGCATTTGCAAAGCCTGTTATTGGAATCAAAGTTCCCGAATGAGCTTCTTTTCCTAACATATCATAAATACCAAAGCCAGTCATAAGTGAGGCTATAAAAATTAGAATTAAGCTCATTATTAAAGATGATTCTTTGCCTTCAAAACCAAATTTTTCTAAAGCAAACAATAATCCTTGACCAAAAAGACAGATAATTCCGCCATAAATAAAACTCCTAATAATGTTTTGTAGACTTTTGGTCGGATATTTATACTCCGTAACAATCTGTTCATAAAGTTTCTGACGTTTATTTTGCATATGCTCACCGACTGTATTTTTTGATTGTTTCAGAAATTATATAAAGAATGTGGCAAAATTCCACAAAATATACATCATAAAGTTTTGGAAAATTCTATCAAGAAATAAACTACTGATAAAATGGACTGTTAGAATTTATTTACTGCCTTAAAATGCAAATATGGTTTTCCTGAAAAAACAAAAAAGCCGCTTCTAGTAATAAAAAGCGACTTTAATTTATTATATTTATTCTTTAATATCCGATCTTAGCAATCGCATAAGAAATATCAATCAGCAATTTAATTAATTCAAATGATAAACTCTTCTTTTCATTGGCAATAGAAAACCAAAGAAAACCGTAAGGAAATAAAGATGGCGATATCGTATCTTTAAAATATTCCATTAGTTTGGTGCCATAAGCTGGTCCACATTTTATTGTAAGTTTATACTGTCCATTACCAAGATCATTTAAAAGCGCAAAAGATTTTCCGCCGATTTTATAGCTTGTTGGCTTTTTACCAGTAGCTTGCTTTTTGATAATATCATTTTTTAGCATTAAGTAAGCATCAATATCATTAATTGCGTAGTTTTTAGTGACTAATAACGGAATCCTTATATCCTTATAAAAATTATCCATTTGTAGCTGACTTTCAAGAACCATTTTCTCAGTTACTTTATTTACCGCATCTTCTAATTTATTTTCCGCACTATTTTCATCATAATATAGATATTTTTTTCTTGGACCCTTACGAAATATTGCGTCAATCAATAAAATTGTAAATAAAACTAACAATATTAATAATATTGCTAAAAGGATGTCCCACCAAGCCCATTCACTACGCAAATAGTAAATAAAGCGATCCCACGCACCTTCTCCAGTATCAACATCGCAAGCTGAAAGTGAAGTTATACTAATTATTAATAAAAAAAATAGTGCCGTTCGTTTTTTTGTGTTCATATATTCTGCCCTTTCTTTTGGATAATACCCTTTATACTCTTTTAGGATTGTGCATTTTAGCAAAATTATACAAGCTTTTTGTAGTCTTTTTATTACTAATATAAGCATAAAAACTGATATTTTGTCTTTATCAGGCAAAACAAAACAAAATAAACGCCAACTAAGGCGTTTATTGTCTTTCTCTAAGTGTCAAAATTGCTTTTTTATATAGCTGATTAATTCGCGCTTGACTTAATTTTAATTTTAAAGCTAGGTAATCCTCTGTATGATTAAAAACAAATTTGCCACGCAGGACAAATTTTTCGAGACTAGACAGATTACTTATCAGATTCTCAAAACGATTTTCATCTGATTTTATCACTGATTCACTAATTTCTTTTTTTGAATCAATTGTTTCATCGAGTGAGAAAGAAATTGGCAAGAAATAGTGTTTTTCCTTAGCTTTTGTTCTCGGCACTCTAATTGTTTTTTGGCTTCGCAGTTCTTGATAAATGCCACCGATTATATATTTAACCGCAAGAGTAGAAAAAGCAAATTTACTTTCTTTGTTATATTTTTTTACCGCTTCATGTAATGCCATATAACCAGCCTGAAGTAAGTCCTCTTTCAGATAGCTTTCAAAACAAAGGCGATTAACTAGCATTTTTACTAAATTAAGATTCTCAAGAAACAATGAATCAGGCAACTTCTGATTCTTCTGCATCGATTGGCAACTTTTTTTGAAGTCTGATTGTTGTTCCGATACCTACTTCAGTTTCGCAGTCAAAAAGATCAGAAAAAACTTCCATGATCGTAAATCCTAAACCACTTCTTTCGTCATTAGCTCTTGTAGTATATAAAGGCATTTTAGCTTCCTCTAAATTTGGAATACCAACGCCTTGATCTTTTATTTCAATATAAAGATATAAATCATCATATTTTAATTCCATTGTGACGATTTTATCGGCCTCGCTCTGATAGCCGTGAATAATTGCATTTGTGACTGCCTCACTGATAACGGTTTTGATTTCTTGTATAAAAGAAATTGTTGGGTTTAGTTGATGTAAAAATGCTGCTCCTGCACTTCTTGCAAAACTAATATTTTCCAGATTTGAGACAAATTCTAATTTTACACTATTCATTATGCCATCTCCAAATTCCATCTTACAGCTTCTTCTGTTTCTTTAATAGTACAAATCCGGTTTAAACCAGATAACAGAATAATCCGTTCAATTGTTTCATTAAGCTCGCAAAGATATATTTTACCACCAGTAAGTTTTAATTGATTATAACGCCCTATAATAATTCCGATACCTGAGCTATCAATAAAAGTAACTTCTTTCATATTGAAAACTAAATTTCTGATATTATACTTAACAATTATTTCATTTAAGCGTAATCGCAGTTCATCTGAAGTCAATTGGTCCATCTCGCCTTTTAATTTAATAAACAAGATTTGCTTTTTAATATAAAGATTAACGTTTAATCCCATTCTCTCCTTGCTCCTTCACGAAAAAATTATAGCACAAGTAAAACGCTTTCCAGCTCTAAATTGACCGTCAAAAAATGCATGCTGACATCATTTTCCATTTATTCCTATTTTTTGATAACAGTTGTTAGCTATTTTAGCAATATTATACCGAATTTTAGCGAAATATAAGCAGCTGCAACATTTTCAGCAAATCGCATAATTTTATTGACAGAAAGCGATTAATGTGTAATAATATTTATATATAATCGGAGGTAATTTCTAATGGATACAAAAACTATACATTGTGACTTTTGCGGAACTGAACTTACAGTTGATAAAAATGTCTATCAAACAACTTGCTCATTTTGCGGCAGGTATGTTTCATATAGACCTTTAAATGCGCAGACAGAAATAATAAATCCCGCTTTTTCAGAGGATAATCCACCAGATCAGCCTATTGATGAAAGTCGCTCAGTTTACATTTTTGGCTTAGGCTTCTATCTCTTTATGATGGTTTTTGGGGCATTAATTGTTTTAGGAATCGTTGGTGGCATTGCGATTGGAACGGGAAGACTTGAGGTTCCAGCTGATTCCTCTAGTGAAGCCATTATAAATTTAATAATGGATTCACCTTTTGTTAACGTTTATACAAATCTTTTTTATGCCTTAATTGTTACTGTCGGTCTTGTTTTATTATTTCGGCGAAGCTTGGTTTATGAACTTAAAGATTTCTTTAAACGCCATAATATATTTTATTATCTTACAATAGCTGGAGCTCTTTATGTCGCATATTTACTTATTAATGCCCTTTATAGCCATTTTGTTCTTGATGGCACAACCGCTGATAATCAACTTGCCTTAGAAGAAATGTTTAATGCCGGTTACGTAGTTCCTTTTTTCATTTTTGTTGTAATTCTTGCGCCAATCTTAGAAGAGATTGTTTTTAGAAAAATTATCTTTCATTTTATTCCTCACGATATCCTAGCCATCTTAGTTTCAGCTTTCTTATTTGGAATGTTACATGTTGTTATGACTGGTGATTTTATTCATGTCTTTCCTTATTTATTGATGGGTCTGATTTTTGGATGGATTTACGTGCACTTTAAAAAAAATATTTATGCAGCAATCTTTTTACATACTATTAATAATGGTATTGCCTTCTTTGCTCTTTGGTTTTTAGTTAATAATCCTGAAATAACTTCATTTATCACTAGATAATTTTAAAAAAATAAACGTCATCCTAACGATGGCGTTTTATATTTTTATATTTTGTTTTATCAACAAATAATCTTTGATGAAGTTTTGTGCCCTTAGACTTTTCTCTTAATAAATCCCAAATAATAAATGCTGTTAAGGCTATGGCTGGTCCAATTAGAAAGCTAGCAATAATATCACCAAGATAATGGGCACCAAGATATATTCTTGAAATGCCTACGATAAAGGGAATAGTTGCGATTGCAATAAAAATTATTTTTTTACGAATACCAAAAGCATAAAAAAGTAAAAGGATTAACATCACAAAAAAAACTGTGCTGTTTTGCGTATGACCACTTGGAAAACTAAAACCCGATGTTTCTATTAAATTAAAACCCGGATGCCGTTCTCTTCTGAAAATATTCTTTAAAATCTGATTAGTTGCGGCACTAGCTAATAAAGCAAAACCTAAAGGCAAGCCAATTTTTTTTCTGGTTTTAGGAATAATAAATAATAATAAGACTGCGCCTAACAAAACAAAAAAGTCGCCCGCAAATGTTATTATCCGCATAAATATAAAAGTTATTTGATTGTCAATAAAATAATTTATATCATCGCCAACATTAAATTCCCAAGTTTCAAAAATACCACTTAAAACAATTATTGTCACAATCGTAAAAGCTAATAATAGCGAGGTTATTACGATTAATTTTTTCTTGTATATTCTCATAGTAAATGACCTAATAAAGTAACAACAAAGATAAAATAGATAATAAGACCAACGATATCTTTTATCGATGTAATGATTGGGTCGGTGGCGGCTGCCTGATCGACATTAAGCTTAAGTAAGATATAAGGAACTAAAAAACCAATAAACGAAGCAAATGTCATAACAATCGCAATAGAAAGACCAACCGCAAGACCTAATAATGCGCCATCAGCGACACCGATTCCCCAAAATGCTTGCCAGATAAAAGCCACAAATCCACAAACAGTCGCAACTACAAGGCCCATTGTAAAGCCTAAAAAAGTTTCTCTAAGTAAATGCATCTTAATCTTTTTCTCATCAATATGACCAAGTAAAGCTCCTCTTAAAAAGATTGTTGATGACTGTACGCCAACATTTCCCCCCATGTCCATAACAACCGGAATAAAAATAGCCGCCGCTGTTATATAACCAATAACCTCTTCAAAACCGCCAATAACAGCACCTGCTAATAAGCCGCCAATTAAAGTAAGTAATAAAAATGGAAGCCTTACCTTCCAGACCGCAAAAACTGAGCCTTTTATCATTGTTTCACTTCGTCCATTTTCACCTGGCGTCATTCCTGCTTTTTTGAATAAATCCTCAGTGGCCTCTAATTCCAAGATATGCATCGCATCATCAACTGAAACAACCCCAACAAGCCGATTTTCTTTATCAACGACTGGAATTGCTAATAAGCCATATTTTTTTATTGTTCTGGCAACTTCTTCCTGATCAGTATTAATCGAAACTTTTATTGTTTCAAATTTCATAATGCTTTCAATTTTTTCATTACTCTCCGCAACTAATAATTCTCTAAGGGATAATACGCCTTCAAAACTTCTTGCTTCATCAGTAACATATAAAGTATAAATAATTTCTTTTATTTTAGCATATTTCTTTACTTTTTCCAAAGCCTCAGTTACAGTCATACTTCTTTCTAAACGAATATAATCAGGCGTCATAATCCGACCTGCGGTTTGCGGCTCATAGCCCATTAAAAGATTAGTTGTTTCTCTCTCTTCTGATGATAAAGTAGAAATCAGTTTTTTAGCTACGGCTGCTGGCAACTCATCTAACAATCTTACTCTGTCATCAGGTGCTAGTTTTTCGATTATTTCTTTAGCTTTTTCATCAGTAAAAGCCTTAAAAAGCCTAGTTTGGAAATCAAGGTTTAACTGCTCAAAAACAAGTAATGATTTTTCCTTAGACAAAAGCCTGAAAACTATTACTTGTTTATCAGAAGCCAATTCCATTATTAAATCTAAGATAATTACATCTTCTGTTTGATTTAATAGTTTTTTTAAAGCATCCATATTATTGACTTCTAAATAAGCCAATACCTCTTTAATTAAATTTAGTGTTTCAAATTTCATAATATCCTCTCCTCAATTTTGATTGACATAAAGCCTAACTTTTATATCCTTTATATAAACATCAACTCTTTTTTCACACTCCTTTAAAAAATAAAAACCTCGTCAAACAAATGACAAGGAAAACAAACAAAATTCCTGTAGCCAATCGTTTGAGCTTTAGCTTTGAAAGGCGTGTAACTACATTAGGTTAAGCCTTGTTTTCGACTTAGCCTGTTAACCAGCGCATAGTGTCTCCACTATTTTGCGGCAGTAGCCCATATCCTTTCAGTAGCCTCACCTACCGATATCTTCAAATTTTGTTTCCATTATACTGCAATTTTCAAATGAAGTCAAGCACTTTATTTAAAAAGTGCTTGTTAGTCCTAGACATTACTTATCATTTATTATTATGCACTAATATTTAAGATGTTTACTGTCTTAAACTGATGTTTAAGTTATTAAGTGCTTTTAAAAGCTCCTGAATCAAATTATCAACAATTTCTGATTTTAAAGTTTCATTAAAATCTTCAAAAATCAGTTTAAAAGTTAATGATTTTGTAGTTTCTGAAAGATTAAGGAATTGATCAAAAACAGATACCTCTGTAATATACTGCTTACCAATTCTTTTTATGACTTCGATAATTTCCTGAGCTGATGTTTTCTTTGGCACAACTAAAGATAAATCCCTGATTATTCGCGGAAATTTATTTATCGCCTGAAAAATTACTTTATTATCGAGTTTTTCAAAAACAATATCTAAATTTATTTCCATAAAAATATGTTCTTTAAGATTATTTTCCTGAAGAAAAGCTGGATGAAGTTCACCTATGAGTCCGATAAACTGATTATCTAAATAGATTTCAGCAGATCTAAAAGGGTGAATGTTTTTATTTGTTTTACTATATGGCCGATATTCAAAAACCAAGCCAAAATTACGAAATAAACTTTCTAGTAAACCTTTACCAAGAAAAAAATCCGCTTTTAAGCTTATCTGCTGAAATTTGGAGGCATGTAACTCCCCTTCCAAAAGAAAGGCTAAACGCAATTCCTCTTTGTCTTTAGCATAAAGTTTACTGATCTCAAAAATATTAACACAATCATTAATCCGGGAACTATTATATTTTAAAACGTCATGTAAACCATGAAGAATGCTCATTCTTAATGTTGTTCTTTCCGCAGAAAGTGGCATCACAAGTTTTAATGGCTCTTCATCAGAAAACAAAAATGCTTCAAAATCTTTTTCTTCGATTAACGTATGTGTATAGACTTGATTAAGTCCATTAGCAGCTAAAAAGTCTTCAGTGCGACGGATAAAATATTGTTTGGCACTAAGACCACTACCGCTAGCAAAACTTGGCAAAATCATTTTAATATTCTGATAATCATAGATTCTGGCAATTTCTTCAATGATATCCTGCCCGTTAGTAATATCTCCCCGTCTTGTTGGAACAGTTATCCGGAAAAAACCTTTTTCAAATTCATTTTCAAAGGCCAGACGCTTTAAAATCGAAGCTACTATGTTTCTTTTTAATTCAGTCCCTAAGGCTTTATTGATTTCTTTAAGTGCGATCTTAATCTTTGCTTTTTCTTTTTTTACAGCTTCAAGTTCTTGAATGCCACTTAAGATTTCTGCCTCTGGCGAAAGCATTTTAATTAATTCTGCTAAATAATCAAGAGCTTGTTTACTAAAATTCTGATCAACACCTCTTTCAAAGCGTAACGAAGAATCTGAAATCAAATTCAAGCGTCTGGAAGTCTTTCTGATTGTTTCCGAATCGAAAACCGCTGATTCTAGAATAATACTTGTTGTACCTTCATGAACTCCAGAATTAAGTGAACCCATCACTCCCGCAAGCGCCTTAATTTCTTTACCATTAGTAATAACTAAATCTGTTTCCAAAAGTGCTCTTTCATTACCATCTAAGGTAATAACTTTTTCTGCTTTTTGAGCTTGGCGGATTAATATTTCCTTGCTCGCAAACAAATCTGAATCAAAAGCATGAAAAGGCTGACCATATTCAATCATCATATAGTTAGTCGCATCAACAATATTATTGATTGAGCGGATTCCTGAGGCCATCAGACGGCTTTTAAGCCAAGCCGGCGATTCAGTTACAGTAATGCCTTTAATTACTCTACAGGCATAATTCAGACATTTATCACTAGTAATTTTAATAGTATAATTATTTTTAACAGTGCTTTCTTTTAAAGATAGTGGTCTTAATTTAATCTTCTGATTTAAAATAGCTCCTAAGTCATAAGCAATACCTAAAACTGACATCAAATCACTTCTGTTAGGAGTAAGGCCTAATTCAATAGAATAATCATTTAAATCTAAGGCCGCAATCGCATCAGAACCTAACGGTAATTCTTTTAAATCCGCAATTCCTGTTTTTGATTTCTCATCGATAAATTTTTCATCAATGCCAATTTCCTGATAAGAACATAACATACCAAAAGATTCTACACCTCTTATTGAAGTATGTTTGATGACCATACCATTAGGTAATTTAGCATTTTCTAAAGCCGTAATAACATACATACCACTTCTGACATTAGAAGCACCACAAACAATTTGTAATACTTTACTTTTAACATCAACTTGACAAACATTTAAATGATCGCTATTTTGATGCTTTTCCACTTTCAGAACTTTTCCGATAACTAAACCTGTCGCCTCAGAAAGCTTATGTGAACCTTCAATTTCGATCATTTGCAAGGAAATCTTAGCTAACAATTCCTCAAAAGTAATTTTATCTAGTTTAAGGTAAGTTTTTAGCATATTCAAAGAAAAACGCATTTTAAAGACCTCCCTTAAACTGTTTTAAAAATCGTAAGTCATTTGTATAAAAATGTCTTAAATTATTCATTTTATATTTAAGCATCGCTATTCTTTCAACACCTAAACCAAAAGCGAAACCTTGAACTTTTTCTGGATCAAGTCCACACATCGCAAAAACTTTTTTATTGACAATACCAGCTCCTAAAATCTCAATGAAACCAGTGTATTTACAAATAGGACAACCTTGTTTCTGACATTGACAACTAACATCAAGCTCAACTGAAGGTTCCGTAAAAGGAAAATAAGATGGCCTTAATCTTATTTCCCGATCCTGACCAAAGATTGTTTTGGCTAATAAGTCTAAAGTTCCTTTTAAGTTAGCCATATTGATATTTGGTCCAATGACTAAACCTTCTATTTGCATAAATTGATGGCTGTGAGTAGCATCATCAAGATCGCGGCGATAAGTTTTACCAGGACAAATAATTTTTAATTCATTAGACTGACTCTCTAACATTGTCCTTACCTGAACAGGTGAGGTATGGGTCCTTAATAAACGATGAGCATCAATATAAAAGCTATCGTGCATATCACGGGCCGGATGATTTTTAGGTAAATTTAATTTTTCAAAGTTATATTCGTCAATTTCTACTTCTGGTCCTTCTTTGATTTCATAACCTAATGCTAAAAATAAATCTTCAATCTCACGAGTTATTTTTGTCAAAGGATGGATTGTTCCCTGATTGAAATTTAGTCCAGGTAAAGTGATATCTAATTTATTTTCTGTAAGCCTTTTTTCAATTTCCATATCATTAACGCGTTTAAGAGCTTTTTCGTATAATACTTCCAATGCAACTTTGAAATCATTCGCTAATTTTCCGTATTCCTTACGCTCTTCTGGCGTAAAGTCTTTCATTTTTTGCATTAATTCGCCTAAAAAGCTTTTCTTACCTAGATACTTAGCTTTGACTTCATTAATATTTAAAGCTGAAACTGCATTATTAAAATCACTTTCAGCTTTCAGCAGTATTGGTTTTAGATCCATAAAAGTCTCTCCTTATTCCTCTAACTGATTTTCATATTGGGCGTCATACATATCTCTATATGGAGCACATGTCTGGTATAACGAGGCATGGCTGCCTTCCCCGATTAAAGAGCCTTTATCTAAGACAATAATCTTATCACAGGCTTTGATTGTTGATAAACGGTGAGCAATGATAAATGTTGTTCTTTTAGCTGTAATAACATGCATTGCTTCCTTGATTTTTATTTCTGTTTCTGTATCAATATTGGCGGTTGCTTCATCAAGAATCAGAATTTTCGGATCCTTAATTAAAATTCTGGCAAATGAGATTAATTGTTTTTCACCAACAGAAAGATTATCACCTTTGAAATTAATCGGGGCGTTTAATCCTTCAGGATACTTCTTTATAATATAATCAGCACCAATCGCCTTTAAAACTTCAATTATCCTTTCATCAGGCACACTATCATCTTCCATCGTCACATTGGATTTGATTGTTCCGGAAAAAAGAATCGGTGTCTGCAGGATAATTCCAACATGTTGGCGGAAAGATCGTTTCTGAAATTCATCAATTTTATCTTTACCAATCATTATTTCGCCTTCCTGATAATCATAAAAGCGACATAAGAGATTCATCAGACTACTTTTTCCGGAACCCGTATGACCAACAATACCAACTGATTGTCCTTCTTTAACATTTAAGTTAACATTCTTTAAAACATTAATGCCCGGGATATATGCAAAAGTAATATTATTAAAATTAATATCACCATTTAAGCTAAGGCATTCCTTGCCTCCGTAAAGATTACTGTCATTTTCCTCATCCATATAGGCAAAAATTCGGTTTGCGGCCACTTTAGAGTCTTCTAAGGCATTAAGATTATTAAAGATTGCGTTTATCGGCTCAACAAGACGATCTATCAATTGTAAGAAAGTAAAAACTAGTCCAACTGTAATCAACTCCGGATAACTAAAATAACGAAATCCAAAATATGCAATAATTCCAGCTGTAGCGATTCTTCTGATGACTAATAATAATTCCCAGCCAAAAAGCGTGCTCGTAACATTAAGCTTATTTTGTTGATCGTTCATTTTACGGACTAAGTCATTGTAGTCTGCCATCATTTCTTCTTCTTGACTAAAGACTTGGATAACTGGCACCCCAGTCACCAGTTCATTAATCTTGGCATTAATCTTTGAGGAAAGTTCACGGATTGCGGTATTAAACTTAAAGATTTTTTTCCTAAAGAAGGTAATCCATAAAATAACAAAAGGAAATATTCCTAAACTATACAACGCGAGATTTCTATCAAGAACAAATAAGAAACCATAAACCATAACAATATTGATTAAACTTTGCACGACACTTAAAAAAACCTGATATAAAGACCGTAAGCCACCGACATCATTATTGATTCGCGTAACAATTTTACCATCTGGTTCTGAATCGTAATAAGAAACAGGCAGATCGTTTAATTTCTTTAAAGCATCCAAACGAATATCACGCTCTAAAATCATAGCTGCCCAGGTAAAAATATAGTTTAAGATGTAGCGCATAATTACTACAATTAAAAAGATAATTCCATAAAGAATAATTGTCTGATTTAAACCTTGGATTCTTTCCGCAACACTATGACCGACTAAATTTTTAATATAATCATCAATTAAAGCACCAGTAATCATTGGTAATAAGTTACTTAAATATAAAACAGCAAACGTAAGAACTATTGAAAGTAATAAAATCCATTTACTACGCCAGGCATATTTTAAGATTCTACCATAAATTTCCCGAAGCGAATAGGATTTGTAGCCATTAATGATTTTCATTAGTATCATCCTCGCTCTCGATCAACTGCTCGTTATATTGTTCATAATACCAGCCTTTTAAAGCCATTAATTCCTGATGCGTTCCCGTCTCAACAATTTTACCTTGATTTAAAACAATAATCTTATCCGCATGCTTTACGGCTGAAAGGCGGTGACAAATAATAATATTAGTCATTTCTTTCCGAGTTTGAATAATATTTTTAATGATTTTTGCTTCTGTATTACCATCAACAGCACTTAATGAGTCATCGAGGATAAGAATATCAGCGTTTTTTAAAAAAGCTCGGGCAATCGCTAAACGTTGTTTCTGACCGCCGGATAAAGTTACACCATATTCACCAACAATTGTATCAAGACCTTCACTTAAATGCGGCAAGTCTTTACTGAAATCTGCGAGATCACAAACGCGCATTATTTCCTCTTCACTTAATTTGTCTTTAGTGCCAACTAAGATATTATCACGGACCGAACGGGTGAAAAGAATATGTTCCTGTGGTACATAACTAATAAAATAACGGACCGACTTCTTCCGATACTCCTCAATTGATGTATCATTAACTAATAAATCGCCTTCAAAGATAGGATACTGTCTTGTCAGTTGGCGAATCAATGTTGTTTTTCCGCTTCCTGTTTTGCCGACAATACCTAATGTTTCACCAGCTTTAATCGTTAAGTTAATATCTTTTAAAGTATAGAATTTTTCTTCACTGCTATATTTAAAACTATAATCCTTAAACTCTAAGGTATTAAATTCTTTTAAGTCAACAGCGTCAATCTTATCCCTGATATAAGGTTCTGCGTAAAATATTTCGTTTAATCTTTCTAAAGAAACAAGACTTTGATTAAAGCTATTTAAAGACATACCAATATTCATCAAAGGCCAGACAAGCATGCCGATAAACGCAAAAAACTGCACCAAATCTGATGCGGTCATCGTTTCATTGATAACAGCCATACCACCAAAGTATAAGGCAATCATAAAACTCGCTGTTGAAATACTTTGAAATAGCGGACCAAATAATGTATTAATCCGCAAATTTCTTTTTTCGACGTTATAAACAGTATCGGTATGTGTTTTTAATTTCTGATAACTCGTTTCTTCTTTAGCGTTTGAACGAATTAACCTGACCGAAGAAACATTTTCCATAATTGCGTTATTCATATCACTGCTTGTTTTCCTTAGTTTACGCCAATTCTTTCGAATTTTCGGCCTTAAGACATGACTTATTATATAAACTAAAGGTAAAGGAATAATACTTAAAAACGTTAATGAAGTCGATATCGTCAAAGCATAAGTGAAAGTAAGGATAATCATTAAAATATCCAGCGTTAAATCAATATAGCCATTGACTGCCGCATGCCTAACGTGAAATATATCACCTGTAGCCCGATTAATAAGGTCTCCGGAATTATATTTTTCAAAGAAAGGGGCATCCTGATTGACTATTTCGTTTAAGAATTTTTGTCTTAACTCAAAGCTGAGTCGCATTTGTAACCGTGATTGAAAAACACGCCTTAAAACAACAGAAACATAAAGAAGGATGGATATTAATGATAAAGTCAGAACAATTTGCAGTAAAATTGATCTTGTCAGATTATCGGCTGTCTCAGGTTCGATATATCTTAAAAACTCTGCTGTCCATCGTGGAATTTCTAAAGCAAGAATAATAACGCTTGTTCCAAAAATAATTATTGTCAGATACCAGTACCAGTATTTTTTTATGAACCAACCTAGCTCTTTTGTCAGTTTAAGCACTTACTTAGTCCTCCGTTTGGAAAAAAATAAAATAATTTCTATTTGTCAGAAATTATTTTTTACTTTCGAATTCAATTTTTAGTTTGATTTTCTCTTTTGTTGCGCCAGCATAACAAATCGTACGGATCGCTCCGCAGATTTTTCCGCCTTTCCCAATAACTCTTCCAAGATCGTCTTTACTAACTAAAACAAGATAATTTAGCAATCCTTCTTTGTCTTCAGATATAACTTCAACTTCATCGGGATGAATCACAAGTGGCACAATCATACTTTTTAAAAGCTCTGCAAAATTAATTTCCATAAACTCACCTCTTAAAGTGACTTAGGGGCTTTAGCAAATTTTTCAATAATACCTTGTTTAGATAAAATACTGCGAACAGTTTCAGTTGGCTTAGCACCTTTTTTTAGCCATTCCATTACTTTTTCTTCGTTAATAGTAATTATTGCCGGGTCCGCTACTGAATTATAAGTTCCTAAAATTTCAATAAAAGAACCATCACGCGGTGATACGCTGTTAGCTACGACAATCCGATAAAACGGTTTTTTATGGGATCCGCAACGTTGTAGACGTAATTTGACCATTTTTTTCAACTCCTTTGTTAAATATTATACCAGAAAAAAAAAGACTGTCAAGATATTTTTCTTTACAGTCCCTATTTTATTTGGAAAACTTTCTTCTGATGATAATTCCAACTAGACCAATTCCTGTTAAACTAGCGATTGTTATAAGAATTTCCTTGTTTTCTACAAAAAAATTCTTTTGTTTGGTTTCTAGTACAAGGAAATTGATATCTTTTAACTGAGGCTGATTAATAATATTAGTATAACTGACTTTAACTAGATAAGTTCCAGGATAATTTTCGTTACCACTATAATTATTTTCTATAATCATTAAATCTTTAGCGAATACTTGTTTTAATTCCAAATGCTTATTAATTAAAGCAATAATTTCTTCTTGGGTCAGATTATTTCCCTGATTAATCGGAATAATCAGACCCCTAAAATTAAGTTCTGGATATTCATCATCAATTACTGTCACAGTAACATGAAATTTGCTTTCATTGGTGCTGGAATCTGTTACTTGAAATACAATATTATAAATCCCTGTTTTTTGGTATTGATTTTGATATTCATCCTCTAAAACTTCAATTTTATGACTAATATTACCATCATAATTATCAATCGCATTTAAACTATTTTTGATAAAATCAGTTGTCAAAGCCGTTCCATCATTTTTAAAAATTGTGTGTTTGTTACTGCCTTTGATTATTGGTGGCGTAATATCGACAACGCGCACAATTATCTTTATTCTTGTTTCATTATTCCTACTATCTGTAACCGAGAAGATAAGTTCATAGTTAGCAAGTTTCGTAACTTTTTCCGGATAGTTATCGGGATTACTGAAAATTTTTATGTTATTAGTTAAATCGCCATCTTCTTTATCAGTTGCGGTAATAAAGCTTTTAATAAAATCTATAGATAACAAATTGTCAATATTGGAAAAAACCATTCCACCAGGACTATAGTTAATTTGTTTGACAATCTCTAATTGGAAATTTACTATCTCGCTTTTTCGCGAAGTATCATAAGCAGTAATAGCTATATTATAAGTACCTATTGGCAAAGGGCTATTCAAAAACTCAACTTCACCATTTATCTTATAATAATCTATCTCGATAGCATTATTTACTTTTGTTTCCTTAATGATATCTTGATTTGTGATAATATCGCGATGGCCAAATTTGATAATAGCTGGAATCTGAAGTTCAATTGCGATTGGGTTAAATTCCAAATAAATTGGTTTATAATTATTTAAAATCGATGTCAATGAATCAGAATATTTATCACTTTTTATCACAAATATTAATTCAACTAAGCTAAATTGATAATTAATATCAAAATCAGACGCCGAAAAGCGGATACCATAACTGACACCATTAAAATAACGTTTCATATCTTCGCGATAATTCAACTGATACAGTTCATTTTCACCAATATCTTCTATTAAAACATAATCGGCATAATCACCGTATGAATTATAGTAATCTCTTACTATAATACTATGAAGTCGATTAGTGGTTCCATTCTTTTCGGTAGGAATAAAAAGAATCGTTTGTGGGTCATAGTTAGTATAAAAGCTTAAATCAAAGGGCAAATAGTATAATCCGTTTTCAGCGTAATCAATTGAAGGTGTATAATCTTGAAACAACTTATAACTTTCAGTATTGATAACTACTGCTTCCGGATAATCAGCAGCCAAGGACTTTGGATAAAACAAATTAATGATAATAAGTAAAAATAAAGCAAACAATATTTTTTTCATTTAAACATTCCTTTCTAAAAGAATATTTAAACACGAAAAAGCACTTTGCTTTAAGTTAACTCGAATAATTCATCGATATCCTCAAATAATCCCCATGTTGCGAATGTTTTCTCAGCGATCATTCGCTTTATTTCAGTACGGCTTGCCCATTTTACATCGCTAGTTTCGGAAGAAAGAATTACAGTTGTTATATCAACATTTTGCCTAAAAAGCCAGATATCTGCCAAACAATGCTTACAGGCAGTACAAAGTCTTAAGTGATTTTTAATCTTTTTTCCGTTCTTAGCTTCTAGAGTAATACCTAATTCTTCTTTTACTTCTTTTATTGCTGTAGTCAAACTATCATCAAAAGCAACTGCATTTCCACCAGTAGATTCCCATAGGTTAGGAAACTGTTTATTCGAAGATCTTTTAGAAATCAGAAATTCGCCTTTGTCATTTTCAATCCACACATTAACAGTGAGATGATATTCGCCTTTAAACATCGGTTTGCCGCGCTCATGAAGACGACCTGTCTCATTACCATTTATATCTAATATACTCCAAAATTCAGCCATGATTTTTCTCCGTTTCTAAAATATAAATTATTACATTATTAACAAAAATAAGAATATCTATTTTTTAACTATTGCTTGACAACTACTACTAGCTTTTGCTTCTTCAATCTCCCGAGCTGCCGCAATTGTTCCAAGCACGGAGCCGATTAAATAAAAATAAGAAGAAAGCAACTTAACATGTTTTGAATCATGTCCTTCAGAAACAGCTATCGCTAGTGTCGTGACAGCAAGTATCGAAATATTATTAGAAGTTTCCAGATAAATCACCTAATTTAAGATATGCGCCTATTGATTAGATGGTTCATTTTATTCTGATTTAGCAAAAACAAACTCAACGTCTTTGTCGCCTCTACCCGATAAATTGATGATAATACTTTCTGCTTTTGAAAACTTTTTAGCTAATTTTAGGCCAAAAGCAACCGCATGAGCACTTTCTAGAGCTGGAATGATACCTTCTACCCTAGATAGTAAATGAAAGGCCTCTAGAGCTTCTTTATCATTTATCGTTACATAGCTTACTTTATTACTGGTATGAAGGTAGGCATGCTCGGGCCCTACCGATTGATAATCTAAACCACTCGCAATAGAGTAGGCATCCGAAATGACTTCATCATTGTCATTTTTTAGAACTAAACTTTTAAATCCATGGATAATTCCAAATTTACCATAAGTTAAAGCCGCCGCATGGTCGCCGATATTTGTGCCTCGACCTAATGGTTCAACACCATAAATTTGCACATTATCTTCCTTTAAAAAGGCACTGAACAAACCAATTGCATTACTACCGCCACCAATGCAAGCAACAATCGCTTTTGGCAATCTTTTTTCCTGATTCTTAATTTGTCTTTTGGCTTCTTTACCAATAATGCTTTGAAAATCACGAACTATCATTGGAAAGGGATGAGGTCCGGCTGCTGTGCCAATACAATAAATTGAACTATATATTGAATTTTCTAATTCATATTGATAAGCGCCTAAAGCACTATCGATGGCTTCTTTAAGTGTTTTTTGACCAAAAGTAACGCTAATAACCTTTGCGCCAAGTAATTTCATTTTTGCGACATTTGAAGCTTGCTTAAGTACATCAATTTCTCCCATATGAATTTCACATTCCAGACCAAAATAAGCAGCGGCAGTGGCGATTGCTAATCCATGTTGTCCGGCACCCGTTTCAGCGATAACTTTAGTTTTGCCTAAGTGTTTAGCCAGCAACATTTCTCCCATACAATGATTTATTTTATGGGCTCCTGTATGGTTTAGGTCTTCTCGCTTTAAATAAATTTTTGCGCCGTTTGTTTGTTCTGTTAGATTCTTACAATAATAAAGCGGTGTTGGTCGTCCTTGAAAATCTCTTCTGATTTGTTTAAGTTCATTTATAAATCCTTTATCTTTTTTTAGCTTTTTATAAGCTTCTTCAATTTTATCTAGTTCTTCTTGCATTACTCTCGAAACAAATGAACCACCAAATTCACCATAATAACCTTTTTTCTTTTTCATCTTTTCCAAGTCTTTTAAAGACTTTTCCTCCTTTTTAGAAAATAAAAAACCCAGTATTGCTTTAAAAGCACGAGACTGGGTTTAGGATGTAAGATTTATTTACTAATCCATTTACTTGTTCTGCGTGCTAAAGGCATCCGCAAAACTTGCGAACGCAAACTATAGCCATCGCCACGTAAATGAATTCTTAGTCATTTTATTTCTCCTTTTAAATGGATAATATAATTTTATGCTAAAATAAATAAAAAGTCAATACAAATCAGATTTTTTAGAAAAAATTCTAAGTTTTTAGATTTCGATTGCCGCAATAATCTGCATTGCATCTTTTCTTTTGTCATGCGGCACGAGAATGTGGTCGTGATAGTAAGCTGCTAATATATTGCAGGCAATACCTGCATCGCTAAGAGCAGCTGATATTACTTTTGTGATGCCGGTTGCTGTAAGACTCGTTTCTTGCACAAGGCTTATCCAAGCAAAAATATCGTCATTAGTTTTATCAGTCGGCAAGACAAACGTAACTCCTTCGTCTTCGACTATCATTGCCTTTGCGTTTGCTGGAATTATTTTATTTTGCGTTGTGATAAATTCAAAGCGCCCTTCAGATAGTTTTGGAATTAGTTTCATTTTTGCACTCCTGTAATTTTATGATTTTATTCAGTAGTTTCGTTAATAAATCTTCATAATTTCAAACAAAAACTCCCGAAATTATATTACTTTAGATAATAAAATTTCGAGAGTCTTCTTCTGGCAGCCCCGACAGGAATCGAACCTGTAATTATCCCTTAGGAGGGGATTGTTATATCCATTGAACTACGGAGCCAAGTTATTGGCTTAAGAATAAATATACTTAATAACCAATCTAAAATAAAGCATTCCCCTAAGAGAATGCTTATAGTTTTATGTTCCGAATTTACGTGTTTTCGTTTTACGGAATAACAGATAACCTAAGCCAACCGCAAAGAGAGCATAAATACCTAAATAAATGAAAATTCTGACTTGTTGACGAGTGCCAAAGCCAACAGCGTCAAAAGCTTGATTAACATTAAAGCCTTGTAAAGAGTTTGGATACTCAATTAAAGCTTCTCCTCTTAGCTCTTGAAAGTCAATAGGTGAGAACTCTGCATCATCTTTAGAATTAAAAATAACATTTCCTTCTGAATCAACAAATTCAATATCTGTCAGAACATTACCAAAATGATCTTGGGCTAAGCCAGCATCAGAAATAATTGAATAAACTAAATAACCATTAAAACGCGATAAATTCAATTCAAAGCTAACAATGTTATCTCTAACCTCGCCATTAACAATTCTTTCGCCTTCAAAATGAAAGTTAAGTCTTGATAAATCTCTAAGTACGCCATCAACTACAACTCTTTCTGTTGAAATATTTTCCAAGTTAAGTTCTGTAATTAATATTGCGAGCATTCTTTGAGGAGTTGGATTATTTAATCTTGGATCTGGTGAAAAGTATTCATAGACCGCTAAATTAAAAGTATCAGTTTCGTTATCAAAGCGATAAATAGGCGTTGGGTCAAAGTGATTATCTTGCGTTAAAATCATTGTATTTAAGATAAAACTATGATCCCGCTCAGTCACTGACTCTCTCACCGTATCAGCGAATAGAGAGTTAAACATACTAAAAGCCGCTACTGTATAAATAATATATCCCAGCAAAACGACGAACACAGCATAAATAATTTTTTTTACCATTGTTGTCTCCTTAAATTTAATTAGTACCAATATAATACCATTAAACAAAAAAAAATACAAGTTTTTTTCAACTTTCTCTTTACATTTTATAAATTTCATGTATAATAATATATGCTGTTAAAATGGCGGTTGTGGCGAAGTGGTTAACGCACCTGATTGTGGCTCAGGCACTCGCGGGTTCGATTCCCGTCTTCCGCCCCATATAAATATAGCCCTATAGCCAAGCGGTAAGGCAACGGACTTTGACTCCGTCATCGTTGGTTCAAATCCAGCTGGGGCTGCCAGCAATGGAGCAGTACTCAAGAGGCTGAAGAGGCGCCCCTGCTAAGGGCGTAGGTCGGTAACACGGCGCGAGGGTTCAAATCCCTCCTGCTCCGCCAGTAGCTCGCGTAACTCAGAGGATAGAGTGCAACCCTCCGAAGGTTGAAGTCACTGGTTCGACTCCAGTCGTGAGCGCCACAATGACAATTATGGCTTAGGTGAGCCGTAAAATAGAAAACGAAGTTGTCTGAAAACTGCCCAAAAACACAACAAAACGGCTGTTTTTTAATATTTCGCTTGCGAGTTCGAATCAAAACAATGATTTTTATATTTTTTTACCTTAATTTGAGGTAATTTTTTTATTTTTAGACGGAACATAAAAAAAAGAACAAACATTTAGTTCATTCTTCATTATTTAGATCGTTTTTTCTTTTATATTTCTCTGCTACTTTTTGAATTGTTGCGATATATGCTATTTCTTCTTTCGGATTAAAATAAAATTTTACCATAAATCCTACAATACCTAAAGTTTCAGCAAATACAGAAATTATCAATACTTTTTTTATAATATCGGATATATTCAAGGCTAATTTATAATTAATTATGATTAAACTGATTATAACAATTAATTGAAAAATTAAGAATAATATAAAGAAATCTTTTAATTCCTTTTTTGCAGAATCTTTTTTTTCGATAATCTTATTTAATATTTCAAAAGAATTTTCTACTATATCTTTATGTAATTCAAGATACCCTTTAGCTTCATTGAACAAATTTGCTTCTGGATTAGGAGTGCCTTGTTCTACATAGTTATAAATGTCTATTTCAGGTTGTTTTATATTATCTGACATTGATTAAGCCATATCTTTCAAATTTTTTATTCTAGCGCGAGCAGCCAATTCAGATACATTGAAGTATTGTGCCAAATCAGAATAAAAATATTTTCCTTTAGTTAAACTTTGTATTAAATCTTCTGGCATTAGCAACTCTTGGGCAAAAGCGTTAGCGGCATTCTCCCTTTTTTCAATCATACTATCTCCATCACGGCAACATACTTCATTAAGATCATAATGAATATGATGGCTAACATTCAATAAACTAATTTTTTTCAAATCTATATGGTCTAACGCCAAATGTCCTAATTCATGAGCTAATGAAAATCTTTGACGTTTTTTATCTAATTTTTTATTTAAAGCTATAAAAATTCCAGTAGGATTTTTATCAGAATCTCCATTTAGTTCATATGGAATAATAAGTGCTCCGGCATCTTTTAAATCATATTTATTAAAATCTATTGCATTAACAACAATCCTAACATTTTTTTCATCATTTAATATTTCTATAATTTTATCGAGATTAGTTGGACCTTCTCGATGCAATCTTAGGTCTTTAGCTTTTGCAATCGCATCTTTAATTTCAGTTGTCATAAAACTCATCCTTTCAACCTCGCTTTCTAATTTAAAAATACCTGTTCAATATAATATATAAAAAATATATTAATAAAGAACTACTATATTATTTAGTATTAGAAAATGAAAGCACTGGCATACATTTTAAAATTATTATTACTTTTTATCCGTCACAGTCTTTCATTTCATATGCGAGAATATTATATTACATAATTCGACATAATTCAATACTTTTTGTCTGTGTCTGCAAGATGATTTTAGCATAAAACGCAAACAAAATCAAAAAAAATAACACGACAAAATTCGACACGCGCATTGTGAATAATATATTTTTTCGGAATGTCATAGTTAAAGGTAGTGCGAATGCGAAAACAAAATCTCTTAAAATTTTAAGAGATTTTTTATTGTGAAAATATATTGTAGAATTTTCCTCGTGCTAACTCATTAATTAACAGATATAATTTATCCCCATTAATTAATATAATATTTAATGAACTAGCGTCTTCAATCGCTTGTTTGGTAAAATCATTATTAGTTATGACCGCTGCCTTATTAGCTTTATATATATCTTTTGCAGAATATGCTTGCTGAATTGCTAAATTGCCAACTGGTTTACTATAAAATTTTGCTTGAATAATATACTTTATATCATCTCTTTCTAAAATTAAATCAGCACCTTTATCGCCGCTTCCTTTAGTTTTAAAAACTTTATAACCTAAAGTTTCAAAAATAAATTTTAAATAGTCTTCAAATTGATTCCCAGTTTTTATATTATTAAAATTTAATCTTAATAGCTCTAAATTTTTTTCATATTGCAGATCGCCACGTAAAAGTCTTTGGCGTTCTAGTTCTATTTCATATTTTTTTTGTAATGTGTCTAACTCTATTACTGTAGCATTGAAGTTGAATATCAGACCAAGTATATGTGTAAGACTATAATTTTCTGAAAGTATTTTTGCTAATGAAACATATAAAGTTTTATTTACATTTTTAGTATAATTTAAATATTTGGCATTGTTCCTTAATTCTTGATCATTAAGAAAATTCAAAATATTTTCATAAGAATATTCTTTTTTCAAATATTCGAGATTTTTGTTGGAAAAACAAATCTCTGATTTTAACTTCTTGAAGAAATCAATATTATTACAATAGGAAATAATGATTGAAAATTCATTTATATCATTTATTTTTTCAGAAAAGTTTAGTGAATAATATTCATTGTACATTTCAAATAATTTTTTATTGCGCTCGTTTATATTTGAAGAAACTGATTTAATATTATTATTCATTATCATTAATTCAGAATAATAGAGTTCATTCGCAATTTTCATATGTTTTAAAAATTTAATAAATTCATTAATAGTATCTTCATAATACATTATTAATAATTTTTCTTTTCTGGGAATTAAGACTGATAATAATTCCTTTTCGAATCTTACATAGTCAAAATCTATAATAGTGTATATATTAAATATTTCACTAGATAAAATTACTTGTGAAATATTTTGGCAAATAAAATCTCTGATTTCGGTCTTTTTTTCATTTACTAAATTTTCCAATGCTATTTTTCCTTGCGGAACTACCTCTTTTCTTTTTTTAAAGAACATCATTTTATTATCACCTGATTAATATTATACACTTTTTGTAAGGCAAAAACAATTACAAATGATAGTGCATATTTTATAAATAAAATAAGTTATAATATGTGAGAGGTGATATGTCATGTTTTCTATTAAAAAAGAAGATACAACAAGTAAGACATTTCGTATTCCAAATTCTATACTATCCAAGTTAGAAAAGCTATCAGACGAGAAGAATATATCATTGAGTAAGTTAGTAATTCAGTGCTGTGAATATGCTTTGGAAAATTTAGAAGAGAACGATAAAAAATGAATTATTTAATTGAACCTTAACTGAGTCTTCTATTTTTTCCTCAATGCTTTTTGCCATAAATGTTCCCCCACTTAAAAAATTTCAATAAGGTAAACCTTTCAAAACTATTACTTTAATTTATTTGATTTTCAAATTATAATTCAATAATAACAGAAAAAATAATCATTCTAAGTAGTTATTTTTTTAGCCATATCTAAAAGATTTTAATTATTTTAACTAATAAATGATTGCTTATTTTAATTCTATTAAAAGAGTCTTTTGATATTGTTAGGTTCCGGAGCGGGCGGGCGCAAAAAAAGATGCCTTTTAAGCATCATTATTTTATGTCGTACGAAAATTGTTGCGAATTAAATAAAAACAATGTATAATATTGTCGGAGAGAGCATTAGACATTTATAGCTGCGCTTCTTGGCAACATTTCTTTTCATTAATTGAAAGGGGGTTGTTGAGATATGAATTTACTTGATTTTATTCCAATAATAAATTGGTTAATATTTGTAATTCAGCTTGTTTTTGAATTTAAAAACAAAAAAGCAGCTTCTACCCGCGAAAGTAATTAGCTGCTTTATGCACTGTTGCCAAGAGCGTAGACCTTAAAAGTTTAGTGCTCTCTTCATGTAATATTATACCATATACGTATGTAATGTCAACATTTTAAGTATAATACGTTCGATTTTTTGGTATTATCTACGTTTGTTTATTATTGTACATGTACGAACATGTAAAAAATCAATCATACAAATCACTAATATTATATGCGTAAACATAATTTTTATTGCAATCATCCATCATTTTTGATATTATCAGAGGATAGCTTAAAAACAATCATAAAAATTAAATATTTATAAAGGGGTACTTCTTGTGTTTCTTTTTTTGCTTTTCTGGCACATTAGACGCAAAAGAAAGACAGTGTAAATAATTAGACCGTCATAATTTACGCTCTTAATATCCAGATGCATACATATATCCGTATTCGTTAGGCGCGAAGTTTATAAATTTCCCGCCGAATCTAACTTGTTTTATGATAAAATTTAGTTGTCCAAAAAGTGTCCAAACCTTTAATACATAGCGATTTATATACACATCTACGAACGAAATTAACTATAAATAAATCATTAAATACGAATATGTACACGATTAACGCGCCCAGTCGTGAGCTCCAATAAGGCAGGTAAGCCATTTTTATTAAAAAGCAGTCCAAAACCGTCCAAAAATAACGTATTTTTATATCAATTCAAACAAAATAAAAAGCCCTATTCAATTAAGTTTAGGACTTTTTTTATTTTAAAACCAACAGATAGAGGAATAGTTATACAAGAAAAAAGCTTATTTTTTATTAAAAATGCTACTTAAAGTATTTTTAATATTTACTATTTTTTTGTTAATTTTGTTAAAAAAAATATATAATATCTTTAATTTTAAATAAGACTACCACCAGTATCTGCTTTTAATTTTTATTAAAGTTGCTTGCTGGGAGGATAGATTTATAATTCTAGACTCTCTTCGCACTTAGCATATCATATTTATATTTGCTTGCAATATTTTTTCACTATATTTATAAATTTATGTTTCATGTAAAATTCTGATTTTCAAAATTCATTGACACTAATAAAATTTGTGATATAATATATTTGTCTAAAAACAAATACGACCAATGATTTGGTTTTAGTCATGATTTTGACTCGGATGGATACCCAAGTGGCTGAAGGGGCTGGCTTGGAAAGCTAGTAGATCGGTAACACGGTGCGAGGGTTCAAATCCCTCTTCATCCGCCATACAATTTTAACAATTATCACTGATTGCCTATTCTTTGAGTTGACTCTTTTGGGATTCTACTCATTTTTATTTATTAAACGGAGGAAAGATAATATGGAGCCAAAAAAATTATATAAATCTGATAATGACAGAAAAATTTTCGGTGTTTGCGGTGGACTTGCGGAATATTTTAATATGGATCCAACCGTAATGCGGCTTATCTGGATTCTATTATTACTTTTTTTCGGCACTGGACTTCTTGCTTATATTATATTTGCCCTGATAATGCCACAACAATCAAATTATCGTTAACTATCAATATACTAATCGGTAAATTTACCGATTTTTTTTATAAATTAGGAATTTCTATTTTCATCTTATAATAATATTTTCACTTAATATATGTATATTATACACACGCTTATGCAAGAATTTTGCTCAAATTTCACCTCAAAATCACAGTTTTATTTGCTTTATCTAGAACGTT